>Ga0208006_100119_pt1 | contig 35614 bp, 35 predicted proteins | sample ECH_Bnyco_MetaG_FD_187131 | JGI IMG/M metagenome (GOLD analysis project Ga0208006, IMG submission 187131) | Hot spring microbial mat communities from Yellowstone National Park, Wyoming, USA - ECH_B nyco_MetaG (SPAdes) (version 2) | ecosystem: Environmental > Aquatic > Thermal springs > Hot...
GCCCAAAGTGCGGTTGGGTCGCCGATCGTGACTATAACGCTTCTCTAAATATTCTTCGTGCGGGGTCGGGACTGCCCTTAGAGCCTGTGGACAGGAAACCTCTGCTATACATCCCCTTCTCAGAGGGTGTGTATAGTAAGTTTCCTGGAAGAAGCAGGAAATCCTCATCGCGAGGTGGGGATGCCCCGTCCGTGAGGGCGGGGTAGTTCACATTACCTAAGAAGGAGGGAATATACTCTGCATATTATTCTATTTTTATTAAATTTTTACTTTAGTATTTCATAATTTAGTTTGAGAAATCTATTAAATAAAAGAGATTGTGAAAACCCTCACAATTATTGCTAAGCTCACAAATAGCTTCCAAAACCTTTTGTTAACCTCCAGACTCTTGAGCTTAGATAATCCTTATCTAAACAACCCTCCCATCCTTTAACAGGGGCTAAGTCTATCATCAAAATTAAGCTTTTAAATGTCCAATGACATGTTGTCCTTGGGCCCGTCGTCTAGCCTGGTGAGGACGCTGCCCTCACACGGCAGAGGTCCTGGGTTCAAGTCCCAGCGGGCCCATATTTCACAATTTAATTAAAAGATGATTCATTTCTCCAGTGGGAAGTGTAGGAAATACCCTTAAGTATTTGAAGCTCAGATGATAGCATAAATGGCACCATCAGGAGTACCATACTTGGTAGTGGAAGTGCTACTGGCACTAGAATGGGTATAGGTAGTGGAGGTAAAGGTATGAGAAGAGCAGGCATTAGGAGTACAGTTACTCAACGCAATGGTGGAAGCATGGGGAATTCAGGCGCTATAAGATAATAGCATAAGAAAAACAGTTAGCTCAGATTTGCCTTCACCGCTTAGGCCACCTTCTTTACTCTCATCAGTTACGCCCTCGCTACTAAACAGTCCAGATTAGACTTAGTTCTTACCATCTCTTACGAAGGAGGATTTAAGGGGAGTGGAAAGCCTCTATGGCAGGAATGGACGGCCCATTTAAATACTTCTTTTCAAGAAAAAGATATGTTGGCGACGCTCCTCCCTAGCTCGATGAGGGAAATGGGACTTCAGGGGCAAGTATCGCTTCTCTTCTTTATTGAACCAGAGGATGAAGATTCCTCTCCAATCAAATGTGGTCTCCTGAGTTCCCTGTCCACCAAATGAGAGAAGACCCGAATCGACTATGGTAATGAACCACTTAGGGAAACCCTTCCAGGGCGGGGTGGAGGTCAGATAATCGCTTCCTTCATTAGTTTCGCCATCTCCGTGTAGCTCTGACTTAGCTCACTTCCTCTATCGATACAATAACCATCTTTATGAGGTCACCTAATCCCTCTCCTACCCAGTGGTTACCGTCTGTAATGTGGACAGGATCTCCTACCTCGTCTTCTCCAACAACACACTCACCATCTCAACCTTCACTGTCCTTACATCACCGTCTTTCATACCTCAGTCACCAGTTCCGTTTGGCTTGCCTGAGGTTGTACCGATGGTACCCCAGAATGGTTTTACTATTACAAAACTTCTGGGCCATTACCTCGAGTACGAAGGAATGAATTCCTTAACCTAGGGTTATCCCTCCGAGCTATGAAGCTTTCCGCTTCTTAATCCTCCTTATAAGACTACAGAAAGTAAAAGCTTAAAAGTAAATATAGAAAGATTATTTATATGTAAAATTTTTCCTAAGGCTAAGTCTTCTTCGCAGTTCCCTCCATTTCTTCTTCTACGATGTTCACTCTCCTCCCAGCCTTCTTGTAAACTTCAGGTTTCTTACGTTTAATCCAAATTCCGTACCCCACTGAGAACAATAGGAAGACTACCGACGCAGCTACTGCTTGGGTGTATGGGAAAATAGGTGGTACGACAGACTCGTATAGCACGAAGGCGAAAATCGCCGTGGCTACCCCTGGCATGATATAGTGCTGAATAGGATGAAGCAGTTTCTTCATGCCGTAGTGCTTCTCCTTGAGCCTATAGAACAATGTTATGACTGAGGTATTTAGAAGGAAATGAGCAGTTATCATTCCAACCAAAGCAACTGTGGTTAGAAAGTCGAATCCATTTGTAAGAGCATTGAAAACTGCCGTGCTTGTCGCCGGTGATGTAAGCATTGCGATAGGTGAGACACCGGTGAAATAAGCGATGACGAAGCCTGAGAGTACGGCTAAAACGCTGGAGGTCGCACCTATGAACCATAGGGAGTTAGCTGGAGTGACCCACCTTGGGTGGATCTTGGCGAAACTCTTCGGAAGCACACCGTCTCTGGCCATAGCAAAGTACACCCTCCCCGCATTTGACTGCATTGCTACACTGTCGGAGAAGGCAGAGTTTAGGGCGAAGAGGGCCAGGAGGAGCCCACCGGCTATACCCATGTATCCCGTATATACGATTATGCCGGGAATGTTGGAGTTAGCGAAACTTACCATATTGTCTACGCCCCATCCCACTGTCAAAGCGTAGGCGACTTCTGTCAATACCGCACCTACCAATAATACTCCCATTGTAAGTGCCCTTGTTATTAACCTAGAGTGCTTGGACTCTTCACCCAGGGGAGCCGAGCCTCCGTATCCTATGAAGCTAGTGATGCCGAATATCATTCCCAACCCAAGTGCCGCAAATGGACCGCCCTCGAGGCTGAACCGCTTACCGTAGACGGAGGACCAGGCCAATGGATTGAATACAGCCAGTGTATTATCAGGTGCCTTAATTATTATTATTGCAGAGGTTACCGCCAAGAATGCCACCTCAGTTAATGCTGCGTACTTCACGTACTTCATTTGAGGCCTTATTCCAAAGGCACTCAGAGCTATGGGAGCGATGACGAACGCGACGACTAGAGGTACCCAAGTCCAACCAGGGAGGGAGACGTTGAAGAAATACTGAAGGACGCCCGGTATCACAACTCCTCCTACGTAAACTGGTATGGCAGCGGTGCTTGCCACTTGATAGAGCACGTAAACTAGACCACTCACGATAGCTGGGAGAGGGCCGAAGGCAGTTGCTATGTAACCGTAATACCCTCCGGCACTTGCGTGTCTCCTAGACAAATGGTAAAGTGTATTGACCTCCAAGTACATGGTTAGCATTGCTATTAGGAAGGCAGCAGGTGTCAATACGAAGGCTGCCGTGGCTGCCGCCGTCATAAACGCGACTGTATCGCAAGCTGGAGCCATCGCTGCTATCTCCTGAGCCAGTCCCTCCAACGTCCCAACGACTCCCTTCCTAAGTCGTGTGACTTGCTCAGATTCACTCATGGCTTGTACACCTTTCCTGACCTGAGATGCGACTTCATGATTTCAATCCGGATTAGGGTAACCCTAATGTTATATAAACTTTTTGGTCGGCACTAAGCCACGAAATTTTCCTCTACCGAACGAGAATGGTTCACAAGGGATGAATAACGCTACCTCAAGGAGAACACCCTAACCCCATGACTTGTAGCTTAATAACGACACTATCTACACACTGGGGGGATAGGGCGTTTAGTTCGTGTCACGGACTAGAGGAGGGCTCGACTGTTGAGAGCTGGTACAACGGCAACTGATCAGGCTACCGTATCTACACTTATGGCTATTGTCTTCCGAGGAGTTTGAAGCGTCAATTGTCCATTCAGAAGGAACCCTGGAATGACTGTGATGGACACAGGAATTCCCTATGTGACAGATTGGGATCCTATAGGGATCCCTCCGTTTAACCTACCTTGATCTCGTGGAGGGGGAGCCACGTTGAAGCCACCCCTCAGTCCAATTGACCGTAAGTGTTGTTACCTTCACTTAAAGTAGATTTTCACTTCAAATTTCGACTCCGTCCTGAAAAGTGACACTCATTTGTAAGGTGAAGGATCTAGGCTGGCGGTATTGCGCAAAAGACACTCACTGAGATGGCTCCTCCCATTGAGTATTGTTGGAGGGTCTGACTCTCGGTCAGGGGGCTACGTTTCAGTCGAGCATTAGGGTGAGGTCCAGGAACACCATACTCAAATGAACTCAATGATCCGAAGAGATAAGCCCGCTACTCCTCCTTTGGTTCCATTTCTCAATCGAGCTAGATGGGCTCCTTGAAAAAGATCTTCCAAAGGAATTACGACTTTCTACAAAGGGCCTCACTCCTCGCCGGCTAGGGTTTTCATCTTCTTGGCTCCCATCTATTTAAATTACCGATATCTTAAACTCCACTATGTGAGGGTTGATAGTAGGCTTCAGTGTGCATTTTGATTGACTTTCCTGAAATTGATTTATGTTCTCGAGAAGCACATGCCCAACTAACGTTCAGCCTTCATTCAAAATATATTTTAACCAAACGTCAACGATCAACATCGTGAGGCCTGAGTGTGAATATTGGGTCGATGTTGTAAAGCACAACGTAAGCTCCTCTTTCCCTTGCATACCGAAGTTCGTGTCCTCCTGTAGCCCCGCATATGTTAAAGCGGTGAAGGTAATGGCTTCACTCTCGACACAGATCCCTGAGGGATGTGTCTCCAAAGTGAGCGAGGAGGCACTGACGTTGGCAAGGTCCATAGAGGAGTGTAAGAGTATAGAGGACTACGCTAATAGACTTTCCAGCGAACCTTTCCTGAGGGAGCTACAAGAGGTACAGGCCAGAGTTGACCTGAAGAACTACAAGAAGTGGAAGAAGGACTACTTGAAGGACATCAAGAAGAGATACAGAGAGCTTACTCCTTCTGAGCTAGAAGCCCTGATAGAAGCTTTGGAGTTTCGTCTAGATGAGATAATGGGAACCAAGGCACGTCAACTACAGAAATGAGTCCCCTCCTCAATCATGCCTCTGCTGCTCTTACAATCTTATCTGGATAATTCTTAACTGGCTGGAACCCACCTAACTTTCATTAATCCCAGCCCATCTGTTACTTCAGAGAGCCACTGCCAAGTCACGATAGGCCTGAATATTTGATAGGAGGTCCCAAGGAAGAACTGAAAACATTCAGGAGGATTACGCTATCAACCCTTCAAGAAGGTATAAATTTAGTAACCCGATATAAATACATTTTTGACTCTCTTATGTGTTACTTTAGTCTGAATTAATCGTCATATATTAGCCTCAAGTTTACGCAATTCAAGTGTCGCAATCCTTTTGAGGACTATCCATGTCAAGAATAGTCATATGGATATGACAGCAGAAGACCCTGAGGACATCTATCGCACTTGTTATGCGTTATCCTCAATGACCAGGATCAATATCATAAAAATACTGTCCTTAAACCCAATGACCGTAACCTCACTGAGTGAGGCCCTTAAACTTACAAAGGGGAACGTGAGCAATCAAGTGGCGTCATTAGAGGAGGCCGGACTGGTGGAGTCTACCTTTGAGCCTGGAATCAAGGGGGTGAAGAAAGTGCTCAAACCTAAGTACGAGAAAATTGTCCTCATATTAACGTGAACCCACCGCAACCTCCACCTCTGGTTCCAGTTTAGCGGAGGCAGCTAAGAAAGCCATATATATTGGTGAGGGGTGGAGAGGTCTACTTTTGTACTCAGGATGCGGTTGCGAACCCACAAAAAACCTGTGCCCTTTAAGTTCCACGAACTCCACCAATCCATTATCACTTACACCTGATACGGTGAGTCCTCCCTCCTCCAGCTTCTTGATGTAGTTGGGATTCACCTCGTATCTATGTCTATGCCTTTCCGTCACTAGCACACTTCCGTATATTTTATGTAGTATGCTACCCTCCTTGATATGTATGGTTTGAGCTCCAAGGCGCATTGTTCCACCCATTCCCTTTACTGGATGATGTCCTTCCAACACGGTCACGACAGGATGGGGAGTTTCCGCATCGACCTCTGTTGTGTGGGCTCCCCTTAATCCCAACACGTTTCTCGCGAACTCCACAACTGCCAGTTGAAACCCATAACATATTCCCAGGAAGGGAACGTCCTTTTCTCTTGCGAACCTTACGGCCTCTATCTTCCCCTCAACTCCCCTTGAACCAAAGCCAGGTAGAACGATTATTCCCTCAGCTTCCTCTAGGACATCTACCTTTCCACCCTCCAATTCCTCCGCCTCTATCCACTTGATCTTTGGCCTTACATCAAGTGCCACTCCAGCATGGTAAAGTGCCTCCCTTATACTTATGTAGCTGTCCTTCAATTTCACATATTTTCCCACGAGGGCGATCTTCACCTCCTTGGAGGATGACCTCATCTTGGACACGAAGCTCTCCAGGGGATTCCTTTCTTCGTTGAGGGGGGAGAGCTGCAACTTTGAAATCACCTTTCTATGCAGTCCTTGCCTCTGGAGAATAGAGGGTACTTCATATGATGTGTCTACGTCGTAACTTGAAAAGACGAACTCTGGCTTCACGTTGGTGAAAAGTGCTATTTTCCTTCTGCTCTCCTCGTCCAATGGAACTTCGGCCCTTGCTATTATTATGTCTGGCTGTATACCTATCCTCCTCAGTTCCTGTACGCTGTGTTGTAGCGGTTTCGTCTTAAGTTCTCCCGTAGCCTTGAGGTATTCAACCAACGCCACATGAACGAATATGACGCCCTCCTCGTCCTCAAGTTTCATCTGCCTCACTGCCTCCAGGAACGGGAGGCCCTCAATATCTCCAACTGTGCCACCTATCTCCACTATGGTGACTTGGGCGTCCCTCATCTGGGAGGCCTTATGTATCATGGACTTTATCTCATCAGTTACGTGAGGTATGATTTGGACGGTCTGCCCAAGGTACTTTCCTTCTCTCTCCTTTCTTATGACCTCAAAGTAGACCTTTCCAGCTGTGATGTTATTGTATTTTGACATATCGATGTCTGCGAATCTTTCATAATGTCCGAGGTCCAGATCTGTCTCAGCTCCATCCTCGGTGACGAACACCTCTCCATGCATGTAGGGATTCATCGTCCCTGCATCAACGTTTATATAGGGATCGACTTTCACAAGGGTTATTCTCAATCCCATCTCCTTGAGAAGGAGACCCAATGATGCTGACACTGTGCCTTTCCCTACGCTGGACAGAACGCCCCCTGTCACCACGATATATTTGCTCTTCACTTACAGGTTCACAGTAACTCTTTTCATTTCTCTCACCATAAAAAGTCTAGCTGAGAAGGTACCAGAAGTTACGGTGGGCCTCTGGATTATGGTATCACTCCAAAAGTAGAGTCCATCTTTTCTTAGTTGAGTCGAATATTGCGACAGCGTAACTTTTCAGCTTCTCCAGGAGCTTATATTCCGTCGGCCTTAACTTCTTCTGTGCCAGTTCCATGTCGTCAGAATCTATGGTGGCCAACTTCTCCTTGAAGGATCTCAGGAAGTCCTGATCTATCGCTATCCGTTCGTTATCTGTTGTAATTATCTTAGCTCCTTCCCTGTCCAATTTGCTGAAGAACGCGTCCGGGTTCCTTAACCTCAACTCACTCTCAAACATGACGCCCTGTTGTTTAAGTATATCAATAGCAGTTCTCCTTTGCTCCTCCTGCTTCTGTTGTTGTGGCTTAGGCTCGGACTGAGGTTTCTGTGGCCTCTGTTCTTCCGCCCCTGAGACCTTCTCCTCCAAGGCTGACACTCTTTTGGCAAGGTCATCTATCTTTCCTGTGAAAGGGTTCAGCACGTCCTGCAGTTTCCTTTCCAACCTTTGAGCTATGGTATTTGTGACTTCGCTTAGATCTACGTTCTTCTCTCCCCTTCCTCCAAGGATAGTTGTTCTGACGTAGTCCGCCACTAACGTATAGCCCTCAGCTCTCGCTCTTTCCTCCAACTCCTTGTACTCCTCTTCCGTTAACTTCAGAGTAAGATACTTCAAGGACTGTCCAACCTAAACATCTGAGCCCTCAAATTTAAACAATGGGGCCTTGAAACTTCCTATCTCAAGCAATCTTCTGTTTATCGAGAATACTGTTTATGAGGTTGTCCTCAGTGGGTACTCCTATGAACTCCACAGAACCGTTAATGGCCATTGTGGGAACCGACATGACCTGATACTTCTCAGCCACGTCCTGATTCTCGTAGGCCTCAATTGCGTCAGAGACCACGTTTTTCCTCCCCGCCTTGTATGCCTCAAATGCCACCATATGACCCATGAGCGCCGCGTAGGGGCAATAGGGGCATGCGTGAGTAACAATGGTTTCTATTTTTACATTACCCTTAACTTTCTCTCTCACTGCCTGAGCTACCTCTGGGCTAAGGCCACTCTCACCCATTGAAAGTCTCACTATGGTCTCAACCAGCGCCCTGAGCTCCTCTCCAACTGGGGCGCCCGTCCATCTCACCAGGCCGTCCAGGAAGGCTACGGTGGGGGTTCTCTCCACCATGAATTTCTTGAAAACCTCATCATCCTTTCCCTTATTGAAGACGTGGACGTGAAGCAGACTCTTTCCATCGATCTTGGGAGTGGCCTCCCCTATGAAGTTCATGAGTTTCACGGTTAGATCGCAGTATTGGCAATCATCTCCCTGGGACGTGAAGACATAAACGTCTACCTTGCCCTTCATGTCCTTGAGAGCGTCCCTCAAGGCCTCCTTCACTTCATCGTTAAATAGTTCTACATACTCTTCCACAGTTGTGCACCTATAGAAGTGATCCTTGTCGGCACATTTTAAAGGTTTCTTTATTTCAATTTAGCTTAAATATTTTAGACTTTCCTCATCAAGTCCCCTTCGCTCTGCGAAAGTTCCACCTTGAAGACCTCACCCTTCGGTTTTCTTTCCCTGAATATTGCCGCTGTAAATGTACTTATTCTATTTCTACGATCTAGCCAACATTCTGGAGAAAGTCCAGCCTTCATGCATGTCTCCGCCAGTAACGTTTGAGAGTCCCATTTGTTCTCCGTCCCCACTTGAGGAAGAAGGACCCCACTATACCAAGGATCCCTCTCCACTAAAACCCCATCCCGTCCCACTTTCACTAACTTAGGCAGCTCCCAGGGATCCTCTGTGCGAATCTGCGAGGGTTGGGAGAGCACAGTGACCTCTATGATCACGTAATCCAACTCGTTTCTCTTAAGGGGTGGAAACCTGGGATCGCCCTGGGCTGCGCCAATTGCGGCCTGAGCTATGACTTTCCAAATCTCGGCCACGGGCCTGAGGTATCCTATGCAACCCCTCAGTTCAGTGGTGTCTCCGTAAAACGTTTCCAGAGTTACGAATCCCATCCCTCTCCTGCGGAGGAGCGGATTCTTGATCTCTATCTCCCCCTTCCTTCCATTTAACTTCATCTCTATGGACTCCCTGGCTACCCTCACCAGCTCCCTTCCAGCCTCTAGGTCCAGTTCTTGAGGGTCCAGAGTCTCCATCTTGCTCAACTAACCTCTCTAGCCTTATAAGCGTCGTCCTCATGGTATACCAGTGAGAGCCCTTCCAATATTCCTTACCGCACTTGCTACACTTCCACTTGTTACTACCTATCAAATTCAGTGTACCATTACAGTTGACGCATCTGCTTCCGTTAAGTTCCGTATCTATTTCAAGTCTGTAAGTTCTAACGATCAGAGCTAAGGTGTCCAAGGTGTTCATACCAGGTTGAATGAATATACATTCAGCACCGTTCTTCTTAGCCCTATGATATAGGCCCTTGTCTCTTGTCACCAACACCCTGTGTTCTGCCTGGGATATCTTGAGGATCTTCCAATCCGCCATATCTCTTTCGTACACCGTATCATAACCCAATAGTCTCAACCATCTGGCAGCGCTTCCCAGCATGGCATCAACAATGAATTTTGTTCCCATTCACTGCACCAATATTATCCAAAGTAGTAACCAGGCTATTATGAATGTCGATATGCCTTTCCCAAATAGGAGCCATTTACCGCTGTCAGGGTAGATTGATCTGACCACAATTATAGAAGCTACGTAAAACACGAGGGGGAGGATGAATGTATATATTGAAAGGTAGGAGTAGCTCAGAAAACTGGCAGCTCCCACAATGGCGCCCATAATCCCTCTAAGTATAATTACCCAGTCTCCCCTATCCACGGTCAAGACTGAACAGGTGGAGGTAATAACGGTTGCACATGAAGACCTCTATGAGCTACCTTGACCTCCTCGCTTGGTTAAGCGAGGTGGGCACGTCGCTTACGGGCAACGTGGTGGAAAATGTGTATAGGGCATGGGGAACTGACATATTCCTCTTTAAGCTGCATGGCAGGGACGGAGATAAAACATTGTTGCTGGAACCTGGGAGGAGGGTGCACCTCACCAAGATGGAGAGAAGAAGGGAAGTTGACGGGAATATAATAAGGTTAAGGGAGTTGGTGAGGTCCGCCTTTCTGAGGTCCTTGGGAAGCTTAGGGAATGAAAGGATCCTCAGGATAGAACTCTCCAACGGCAATTGGTTAATTTTAGAGCTCCTCCCAAAGGGCATCATGTTGGTAACCGATGGGGAGGGAAAGATACTATACGTGTCAGAAAGGAGAAAGTTCAAAGATAGGGTGTTGGAACCAGGAGAATACTATAATCCCCCTCCTCAGTCTCCCTTCAGGCCGCCGCGGGACTTGGTAGAGGCCGTGGGGGAAATTGATGAGGAGAAATTGAAACAATTGATTGAAAGAGTCTCCAATGGAAAATTAAGTCCCTGCCTTAGGGCGGGCTTCACAGCGCTTCCAATTGAATTTCCTGGATGCGAATCCAAGGAAAGCTTCAATGACGCACTTGAGGAATACTTCAATGAACTTGAACGTAGCGGAGCGGCTGAAAGGGCCAAAGAGAGGGTGGAGGCGGAGCGTGCCAGAATAGAGGCCTCCATGAAACAGGTCCAGGAGGCTGCGGAGAAGTATATGGAGGAATCGGAGAGGCTCACAAAAACGGCCAATTCCCTTCTTTTAATGTATTATGAGATACAGGAACTTCTGTCTAGGGCTAAGAGCGAAGGTAGGAGAAAGGTCGAAGTTCAATTGGGTACAGAGAAAGTTGAGCTTGACCCTACCCTATCCGTGCAGAGAAATGCCTCGCTCCTCTTCGATAGGGCGAAAGAGCTGAAGACCAAGGCTAAGAGGGCCGCTGAAACAGTTGAGGAATTGAAGAGCAGGCTCTCTAAATTGGGAGAGGAAGTAACAGATGTGGAGGAGGAGGTCAGGTTAAGTGTTAGGACCAAACAGTGGTATGAGAGATATAGATGGACCTTCACCAGGAATGGGTTCCTGGTTATTGCAGGTAAGGACTCGGATCAGAACGAAAGTGTAGTTAAGAGGTACCTAGGAGAGAATGATATTTACCTTCACACAGACGTCCAGGGAGCCCCATCCACTATACTCTTCACTCAAGGCAAGGAGCCATCAGAGGGTGACATCTACGATGCGGCAGTTCTTGCGGCCTCCTATTCCAGGGCTTGGAAAGCCGGCCTTGGCGCCGTTGACGTCTTCTGGGTTCCAGGCTCTCAGGTCAGTAAGACTCCTCCGGCTGGAGAATATCTTCCAAAGGGCTCCTTTATGATTTATGGTAAGAAGAATTACGTGAAGGGAGTCAAACTGGAGCTCTCACTGGGGCTAGAGGGTGAGGAGAGGAAACCGATAGTGGGCAGCGAGGAAGCCATATCATCTAGAACACAGATATATGTTGTGCTGGGACCAGGAGACGAATTGGAGAGGTTGGCAGAAAGGTTGGTCAAGGTGTTCTCCAGGAGAGCTGAAGTTAAGGGGGCAGGGGCTTTAAAGGACGAAATCCTCAAGTTGCTTCCTGGTAAATCCAGCATACTCAGGGTCTCAAAGACCCTCCTTGGGGCATCCCAACTAGGTTAATCACGTGGGGAAGAACCTGAGAGAGAACCCACTCCTTGGACTTTGAGCCGTCGATCACTAGGAAGTTGTACCTCTTGGCCATATCGAGATACCTTCTCCTCACCTCAGGAAGTGACCTAAGTTTTTGTGGGAAACTGTAGCTATCCTCGCTCAGTCTGGAGAGGGCTACTGAGGGGTCGATGTCCAACAGGATTGTAAGGTCTGGAAAGGGGAACTTGGAGTTCACCTTCTCTATCCATTCCTGGTCTATTCCAAGGGCCGATTGATATGCAATCGAGGAGAAGAAATATCTATCTGTAATCACCAGGTCAGCCTCCTGGGACCTCATCCATTTGAGGTGGATCGCCCTATCTGTAGCGAATAGTAGGGTCAGCAAGATCGGATCGTCCCATCCATGCTTGGATATAAGGGAAGAGAACGTGCGATCGAATGGTTCCGCCGTTACAACTACCTTAAGGTTAGGTAGTTTTTCCTTTATGGAGGAGGCTAAAGTCGTCTTTCCAGCTCCGTCTATGCCCTCTATGGCTATGAACTTCACTTGTTCACACTGGAGAAGGTGGCTAAATTTCTCACCTTCGTCGTAGCAGCAACACCACCGCTATTACAATTACAACTACCACAGCCACGTATATGATGGGATTGATCCCTGAACTTGTCTTTTGTTGACCTACAGGAGGTGAAGTAGAGTTGGTTGAACTGGTTGAGTTAGACTTACCTGTACTTCCCGTGGTGCTGTTGGTACTGGAACTAGATTGTGTGGGAGTCTTTATGGGAGAAGTGGCCTCTAGCTTAATGGATGTGTTAGATCCGTAGCTCCCCAACGGTCCAGTCCATGTGGCGTTGACTATGACCGTGTATGATCCTGGAGAGCTTGGGACTAGGGGGATTTTTTGGTAAGCTGTTCCGTTGGCCCCAACCTCCACTGGTATTGATTTGGTCAGTATAGAAGAACCATTGAGGAAAACTTGAACAGTTAACTGCACTGTCCCTGTGGCATTTCCAGTGTTGGTTAAGGTAATCAGAGCAAAGTATGACGAATTCACCTGCAGTGCCGTTATAAATCCCGCCGTGGAGTTCATTATCTTGACATTAACTGAGGGTTTCACCACCAAGGGTAGGAAAACTGCCGGTACAGTTATCGATTTCCCCTGGACGTTGATCTCCCCCATCGCATAGGGATCCTGGAAGTAAGGCGGGTTACCTATGTCATATCTAAAGGTTCCATTGTTCACTTGGAAAGTTATCTTGTTGCCATTGGAGCTCATTGTGGTTCCATTTAACGTCACTGACCAATTGGTTCCCTGCGGAAGCCCATACTCAACAAAGGTGAGATTATACTTGACTGTAGGATGCACTCCCACGTAAATGTCGTAAGTTGATCTCACAGAAAAGTTTGGGAGAGCAACCGCATTGACTGACAGGTTGTAGATTCCATTTGCTTTTGGTGTCCATATCACTCCAGGGGTGACACTTTGCCCTGGACTCACTGTGGTGTAAGTTGTCTCATTAACAAAGGTGGTCGAGTTCTTGGATATTATGAAAGTAGTTAATACTTTAGCTTCAACATTTCCTTCATTGATTAGGCCGACTCCTATTTCATATGTTTGTCCTGCCGTCAATACTGAAGCCGAGGCTCCTGTACTCTGGTCCACTATTTTCAATCCTCCAAGCGCAATCTTCAGGTTAGACGGAGAGTAGGTGATATTTACCGTGGTGGAATTCACCACGTCTAGCTCACCAAAGGACGGTGAGGGAATGTAGCCCGCCGCTTCTGAAACGTTATATACATATTGTCCAGGAGGGACCTGGAAAGTTATCTTGTTGCCATTGGAGCTCATTGTGGTTCCATTTAACGTCACTGACCAATTGGTTCCCTGCGGAAGCCCATACTCAACAAACGTTACACCTACCGTTGAAAATGATAGTGAAAACGTCGAAATGAGGGTGACACAAAGAGTACCTAGCAACAATAACGCTATGTATTTTCGCATTGGGATGACCCTTCGAATATGATTTATATGTTTTTCTCATACACTTGTCTTGGTTCTAGACTCTAATGTTTTCCATGGGTTCTATTGGAATCGTAGGCGATGCAGTTGCAGTATGTGGAAGTTCTTTCAGAATTACCCACCTCTATCTCTATTTGGGAATTCCCTAGTTCATAGACCCCCAGTTCCAACAACCCTTAAATATACCCTGTTTGATAGCTTAACTCCGTAAAGGCTGATATATCTTGCAGGCAAAGGTTGAAAATCCGTTAAAGAGTCTCAAGATGGCGACCAATAAGCTGGTCTTAGTAAAACTAAAGGACGGCACTGAGTACATTGGTAGACTCGATCAAAGCGACGGGACAATGAACCTAGTGCTCAGGGACTGCAGTGAGATCAGGGAGAATAGTAGCGATGTAATAACAAAGTACGGACAGGTTTTGATAAGAGGAAGTAACATATTATTCGTGAGCATAGATTATGAAACGGTAATAGGGAAAGAGGGAGGCAAACTATAAAAAGCGACTTCTGCTATGCCGTGTGATTCACTATGAAGAACATTAACGTACAGGAGAGTCGTTATCAAGACGTAGACTCGCTTGAGGTGGAGTTGGTTGAGAGGAAAGGGACCGGGCATCCTGATTTCGTGGCCGATTCAGCCTCAGAGGAAGCGAGCAGGGAGCTTTCCCTCTACTACTTGAAGAAATTTGGCACAATTCTCCATCACAATTTGGATAAGACCCTTCTAGTGGGCGGACAAGCATCTCCGAGGTTCGGTGGAGGGGAAGTCATACACCCCATATACATAGTGGTGTCGGGAAGAGCTACAACTGAAGTTAAGACCCAAGACGGCTCAGAGAGTGTACCCATTGGAAGGATCGTTATTGAAAGTGTCAGAAATTGGCTTAAGGAGAACTTCAGATACCTGAATCCGGATAGACATGTCATAATCGACTATAAGATAGGCAAGGGCTCCACTGATTTAGTGGGCATATTCAACAATAGGAAGTCGGCTCCTCTCTCCAACGATACCAGCTTCGGAGTTGGGTTTGCTCCTTTCTCCACCCTCGAAAACCTGGTCTTTGAGACCGAGAGGACTCTCAACGGTAAGGAATTCAAATCCAAGGTCCCTGAGGTGGGAGAAGACGTCAAAGTGATGGGTCTAAGGAAGGGAAAGGAAATAGATGTGACCATAGCTATGGCCGTAATATCGTCTCTGGTGGGCGATCCCAATCACTACATGGCAGTTAAGGAGGAGGTCAAGGGGAAGGTACTGGACTTAGCGTCAAAGATCGCACCAAACCACACAGTGAGGGTGCACGTCAACGCAGGAGACAGACCAGAGAAAGGAATATTCTATCTCACAGTTACTGGTACCTCGGCGGAGCATGGAGATGACGGTATGACGGGGAGGGGGAACAGGGCTACAGGTCTAATAACGCCAATGAGACCCATGTCCTTGGAGGCAACAGCAGGCAAAAACCCCGTGAACCACGTAGGTAAATTATACAACGTGCTGGCCAACATGGCGGCGAAGAAAATAGTCGATCAAGTGAAGGGAGTCAAGTCAGTCCAAATAGAGGTGTTGGGACAGATAGGCAGGCCCATAGACGATCCAATGATAGTTAACGTGGATGCAATCGCCGTGGACAGTAAACTCACCGCTGAAATGAAAAACGAAATCAAGGGAATAGTGGACGAGACTCTCAGTGACTTCCAGAAACTCACCGACGCCATATTGGAGAGAAACGCAAGGATGTTCTAGCCCTTCCTTTCCATTCTTTGTTTTCTATAGTCTGAAAGAATCCTGTTTAGGTCCATCTGCCTTGCCTCTTCTATGGATTTCTCCTTTGCGAGGATTTCCACGTCCCTGAGTAGCTCTTCACTCACCAATGCATAGTCATCACCGATGAACTCTGCCAACTCGGTGGAGCAAGGCATTCCAAGTACAGTGAGGACCCCAGCGGAGAACTTGAGCTTTCCATCATCTCGAATCAGTTTCAGCTTCCCTCGTACCACGGAATCCACCACTCCCTTCAATTTCTCTATTTCACGGAACTTCAGGTTTAGTTCCTCCTTTAATTCAGCCAGTATTCTGTTCCTAACGTTAAGCTCCCCACTCAGCCTATAGATCGTCCTATCGCTCATGATTTCTCTATTACGCATTATTCTTTCCTCCTCAAGCCTATACTCAAGTTCATCCCTCTCCTTGAGCACCTGCTTCAGTCTTCCTCTAAGGTACTCTATTTCCTTCCTAGAATCAACAAGTTGCTCATTGGTCCTTTGGACTTGTCCCTGTGGCTTAGACCTCACCTCCTCCCTCTCGGCTGGACTAAGCATGGATTCAATCTCCCTCTCTACACATTCCATGGTGGGATGGCCCATTGCTACACAGGTCATCACTCTATCTTGGTTCACGTCAAGCTCCATCCTGTTGAGATAGCCCTCCACTTGCCTCAACTTATGCTCCATTTCATTGTACGCTTTCACCGCACAGGCCACCGAATCCCTTACATGTGGATCATCGATCTTCAATCCAAACCTTGAGCTTAGGGTCGATACTATGTTCTGCTTCTCGTCAACACTCATTGATCTCTCTGGTACGTAAAGTCTCGCACCCACTTGAGCCGCAAATTTCCTAACTGCCTCTGGAACCGGATTAACGTCTGTAGCCACAATTATTGGGACCCCGTATTGGGACACTATACTCAATACCTCCTCCCTGTCCACACTTCTCTTCGTGGTCAGAAGCACTGGATTGCCTCTAAGGTCGAGGACTGAGATCCCCACCTCCAACCCAGGATCTATACCTACAATAAGTGGCCTATCGCTCCTTTTCCTGCTGTTTCCGAATCTAACCCTGGTAGTATAGACAGGCCTCACGTCCACTGAAAGGTCATGGGTCTTCACTTTCTTCACTATGCCATACAATGTCTCCCTGGGGGAGTAAACCACGAATACTGCCCCCTCAAGTCCGGCCCTAGACCTCTTTATGAAAACGTCGTAATCGAAGCCGTGGGCATCAAGCTTGGACTTAACGTCCTTGGTGGCTTGGAGCAGCAGTCCCCTAATCCTTCTCTTGAACCTGTTCTGGCTCATCCCTCCTGGACCATATTTCCTTGCCTTGGAGATCACTATTTTGGTCCTATTCTCAACCACTTTCACCCCTGTTCCATAGTTCCTCAACGCTAACCTGGCAGCCAATAGGGCAGTATCCAAAGAATCGGGCTTTCCCCTGACCTCCAGTCCGGCCCTCCTTGCGACTTCCCTAATGTCAATGAACTCACCATCGATATATGTTACCTGCACTACCTGCAAGTTGTCAGGTAACATCTCAACTATTCTCTTCAGGCCCCTTTCATCTCCTCCAAGTTCGAAGACGTTGTCTAACGAAAGTACCCGCGGCCTGTAGTCCCATACAAGCCTTATTAGACGAGGCGTATTGACATTATCGTATTTGGCGACAATTCTATCCCTTCCATCTATAATAGCAACGGAATACTTTGCTTCCCTCACTGCGTTGGGACTAGATCCGGCCTCGATGTCAACTCCCATGACCAAGGTCTTTTCATCCATCTTGCCCGTGTTCTCGAGGCTCGGGTGCATGATTTCGCTTTATATGGAATTCAAGGGTAAAAACTTTTGGGAAAACTGACGGCTCCCCGCCCTGAAGGGCGAGGCTTCTTAGGGCGTCTTAGTTTGTGATCCTACTTCTCGTCTGGGTAATATTGAGCCCAACAACAAATGTTTAATTCCTTCCTCAAATGTGTATGTGTGATACTGGGAGATAGAGATCTTCGATACTTCATAGACAGAGGTCTCATAAAGGTGGAGCCTTTCCTGAGCGACACCGTTAGGGAGAACGGCCTTGACCTTAGGGTTGGAAAACAAATAGCCAGAATGAGGAACCCAGGTCGGCCACTTAAACTGGGCGATGACGTCTCAGACTTCTTCTCAGTCAAGGAAGGTGACTCCTTTCTCATTCAACCAAACGAGCACGTGCTGCTCACCACAATGGAGTATCTTGAGCTGCCCAACGATGTCATGGCGTTCGTGAATTTGAGGTCCTCGTTCGCCAGGCTGGGACTATTCATCCCACCCACCATAGTAGATGCCGGGTTTCATGGCGAACTAACCATTGAGGTTGTTGGATCAGCTTTCCCCGTGGAATTAGAATCCGGCACCAGATTCCTCCACTTGGTGTTTGCCAAGACATTGACACCGATTGAAAGTCCCTACGCGGGAAAGTATCAGGGCCAAAGGGGAGTGACTCTCCCTAAGTTCCTCAAGTAATACTTCTTGGTTTTCCGTTACGTTGGCTGAGGTAGGGCAACCGCCCCACCATGGACCGGCCGGGATTTGAACCCGGGACCTCTCGGGTGCGAGCCGAGCACTCTTCCAGGCTGAGCCACCGGCCCAGATGTAGGTCCCGTTTCAAGTTTAAAGCGTTTCTTATCGTTGTAGAAAAGTTAATTTCGGTTACATGCCATAACCATTGTATGAGGGTCCTAACATTAGGAATTATCTTGACCTTTGTTGGTTTCCTCATAGTCTTTCTAGGTGCTGTTCTGGAGTCAACGCCTTCCAATTTCGCTGGAGCTGTGATCATAGGACCTTTTCCCATACTCTTCGGTTCAGGCGCCAGGAGCATCTTTGGACCATTCCTTTGGGTCTTCGCCATCATTTCCGTGGTGCTCATAATACTCTATGTCGTTTCTATCATCAATTTTCTGAGAATGAGGAAAGGTGGGCCCGGAGGGATTTGAACCCTCGGCCTCTCGGTTTCTGAGCGCGCCTTATCAGCCGAGCGCTCTACCATGCTAAGCTACGGGCCCTCAATAGAGCCTAACTCAGCTTGCAATAAAAGATTTACCCGTTCCAATTAGGGGCTTACCGTTTGCCCCTACACTTTCATTTCAATCATTTTATGTTCATTCATGATCGAGTGTAGGGACTTAGCCCTCAACCACCTACTTACTGTAGGTGGGTCATGGGACTCCTTCGAGCCCAACGGCACGGGGCTCACATCTCCAGCCCTTTCCTTCAGATTGTACAGTGCAACTACATCCCTATGCCACTTTTCCTTCCCCTTCTCACAAACACCAACCCTTGGGGCATCGCCCCCATCGGGTTGGTAAACGATCTTCGTCCCATGAATTGGGCAAACAGTGGAAGTATAAGATGGGTTAACTAAGACCACGGGGACACCAAACTCCCTAGCCTTCTCAATAATAGCATTCTTCATTGAGGAAAATGCAGATCTATAAATCCTCAACCTAAGTTGTTTATCCTTCACGTCCTTTATCATATGCTCCGGAGTTCTCCTAGGCAAGTCCTCTAAAACTATGACACTCCTACTTTCAAAAGCCTCTTTAACGATCAGCTTGGCTAATTTCCTCCTAATGTCTACTTTCTTATCCCTCTCCCTCAGCCTCTTTAACTTCCTCCTCACTTCCCTATCCTTAGTTGACTTACCAGTGGTTGTCAACTTCCTCCTATACTCATAGCCCAGAGTAATCCTCCTAGTGTTAGTCTCTAAAAGCATCGGTTTTCCATCAACTAATACAGAGACTGAATCCTCGTTAAGGTCGACGGGAATAAACGCTTTAGGCTCATAAGGTTTAGGCTCATCCCTCTTAAAAATGACGTAGAACTCTACAGCATTTCCCTTCATCAGCCTAAACCTAGCCTCGCTAGCAATCCTCCAGCCCTTGTTATAATATCTCCAGAAGATCTTAGGGAAGGTTGGGGAAATGAAAACCCTACCCTTCTTTGTGGAAATTGAAATCGTGTCGAGGCTGAACTTCCATAAGTGATCATCCAGGTGAATAGTAACTCTCCTCACAGACGGTTTCTCAGTGTAAGCCCTACCTCTCTTCTTCAACTTCTCAAAGCTATCCAACCTCTCGCTTGCATCCTCACAAGCGGTGTAGATGTAGTGTGAGGGTAAGTCCTTGTGCTTCTCCCTCTCAGTCTTGTAAATCCCAGCTTTAATTCTAGTGAAGGAGGTAGTCTTGTTTGACAGCCCATAATTTATTGCATCCTCTAGAACCTCTCTGTACTCCTTCTCGACCTCCTTAAGTGCTGAGTATGTAGAATAGTCAACCTTAACCCTTAACTTCACTGTCCTCTCCACTTAACTCACCTATCAACTTTTTTACACCCTGAACTAGGAGTGTTTTCTTATGACTCCTAATACCGTAAATTTTCCCTGCGAATGAGGTAATGATTGAGATTAAGTCCTCAACTAGCTCTTGTGCGTCATCTTTGGGCTCCTCACCGAAAACTACTTCAATCTTAACTCCCATGGTTGAGAAGAACTCTTCAATGTACTCGAAACCGAACCTTGTTAACCTATCTTTGTAGGTTATTAATACGACGTCGACACTCCTTCCCTCAACAAGTTTGAATAACTTAAGCAATCCTTTCCTTTGTGTGTTTAACCCGCTAGCTATATCTTTCAGTACTTCAACTACCTTGTAACCCTTTGCCGTTGCGTAATTTGTTAGGTAGTTTATTTGTCTCTCCAAGTCTTCTCTCTGGTCAGCCGAGGACACCCTTGCATAAATTACAGCCCTCGTCTCTTCCCTCTTCTCTAAGTACTTCTTTATCTCGCTGTAAGGTATCCTATACTTCCCTCCTTCAGTCGTTACTGCCCTTATTTTTCCTTCTCTAATCCACCGTAGGAGAGTTGAGTATGAAATGCTGAGTAGTTGGCAAGCCTCCTTAGGTCTCAGTAGTCTCTCCACAAAATTGGTTGATAATAAATGAATATAAAAAGATTTCTATTAACGTGAGAAAGGATTCAGCCCAGGATTTATGAAGAAGGAGAAGGGGGAGAGCTTCCCTCCATGAAAGCACGGAGGTAGAAGAGTGGATGCCTGAGAGAGGAGGAACGGCTCCCCGAGATTAAATTCTTAACTATTTTTTTAATTTATAAAATAACTAAATGATTATACTCTTATAGTCGTGAGATAGTTTTGCATCGATTACCTTAAGTCCATCCTTCTTGGAGAGCAAGGCTTCCTTCAGTGACTTAATATCGTTGACTTCAATTGCTCCCAACTTCTCACTTAAGTTCACCTTGGTTTCCGTTTTAGTCCTGTCTATCGATGGTAAATCTGACTTAGTGACGTCTAGATATGAGGTATTGTCATCATCCAAAATCAGTAAAGTGGATTTAGATCCCCCAGCTGAAAGTATCATATCGGCGTATTTCATGGCACCAGTGAGGTCAGTTATACCCACAGTCCCCTCGGATCCGTCCATTAATGCTCCGGCCACGGCCACGCCCCTCTCTAGGAGCGTCTCGCTGGTCACCCAAGTGTAGGGCTTCTCCACCGGTAACCTTATGGCGTCTATGGTGGTTGCTGTTATATCCAGGAATATGGAGGAATATCCGACCTCACGTAAAGTTGTGAATACGTCAACGGGCCACAGCCCATCGTGCTTGTCGATCTCTTGCTCCTTCCTCAACTTTGACAGAATTTCCTCACTTCCCCTCTGAACCTTCTCCTTGAATTTCTGCTTCAAGGTGTTCAATAGCTCCCTCAGGAACAGTCCAGTGTCAGCCACAGCCGGCAGTTGAGGCAAATAGGACTTACCAACGTCCTCCCCGTCTACATTGTTATGTATAAGTAATCCCTTGTACTTGAACGACCACCCTCCAGTGCTGAGTTGGGGGAAACTTGTTCCAAGCGCCAAGATCACGTCCGCCTGCGAGCTCAGCTTCGTGCTGGCCTCGGTCCCCATGAAACCTAAGCCCTCCCCTGCGAATAGGGGGTGTGAGGAAGGTATAGATCCCTTTCCCTTTATGGTCGTGACTACTGGAGCATCAAGCAGTTCTGCCAACTCCCTAAGCAGCTGGGGAGCACCGCTTGTGAGGACTCCATATCCTGCCACTATCAGCGGACTCTTGGAGCTCCCAAGGAGCTCTGCAGCCTTAAACACCGTGTTCTTGTCTGGAGTCTTTCTTTCAGGCTTCTGTTCACTGCCTGCCAAGGGATAGGCCTTCATCTTAAATAGGTCTTCCGCCACTTCCACGTATCCAGGCCTGGGTCTATTGCTCATTACCTCCTTGTAGGTCTTCTCGACACCTACGGTTATCTCCTCAATACTAACCACCCTTTCTCTGCTCTTCGTTATTGGTGCGAGGATCTCAGACAAATCTTCCATGGTTCTAAGTTCCCCTATTCGTCCCCTTCCGGTGTCCCTGTAAGATCTTATTGTTGACACCAGGAGAAGTGGTACTGAATCCACAAAGGCCTGAGCTATGACGTTTACTGCATCTAAGATGGGCGTTCCCGGTATTTGGAGGACTACTCCTGCCTCATTTCTTTGTGCGGCGTAGGTATAAGCCATGAATGTTGCTCCCTTGGGAGTTGGGGCGAGAGTGGCCTGTATCTGGTATTGTTCGAGCCTCTCCAGAATATAGTCAGGGAGGGATGGAGTTGTGAAAACTCTCTTTGTTCCTATCTCCTTCAACACGTAGGCCAACGCTTCATCTCCTCTCATCTCTTTCCCTACGGTCTCCTCCTTTCTCTTTGGTCCCTGGCTCATTTTACATCGTAGAATAGGTAGTGTCCAAGTTTATATATTAGATCAGATCTTTTTATTCTTCATTTAGAGATCACCCGTTATGGAAAAGATTCTTCCCCTACAGCGTTTGAGTTTTTATATGTTTTACGACGCTCAGCTTTTGACCTCCATAAGCGTACTAGCATGAATGAGAGTCTGTGTAATAGGTGCTGGACATAACGGTCTCGTCGCAGCAAATGTGTTGGCTGAAGGCGGACTTAACGTAGACCTCTTCGAGTCACGCGGGAAGGTCGGTGGTATGGCTGAAACGTTAGAGTTCATGGGTGTGAAGGTGAGTAGGGCATCGTATGTTTTAGGACTTATGCCACTATCGCTTGTGAGTAAATTTGGCATCCCAACGATCTCACAGGATCCGTTTCAGACGCTCTTCTTAGATGGGCAAGTCATGCCCTTCTGGAGGGATCATGAGAGGAGACGAAAGGAGTTGTCCAAGCTCGGTCTTACAGATTATGAGGAGTTTGATAGGAAGTTGATTCGTTTTAAGGAGATCGTTGAGGAGAAATTCACATTTCTTGATGCTCCTCCATCTTTGACCGAGATAGCTGAAGCAGCTGAGAAAGCTGGCGTTGAAGAGGTAGTTAGATTAACCTCCAGACAGTTCCTGAGGAGGTATCTTCCAAGATATATGCATAGGGCCTTTATCTATCCTGGCATGGAGGACGCTCCAGCCTACCTTGTGGCATATTTCTTTAGTCCCAGTTGGTCGATTGTTCCCGGGGGCATGGGGACGGTTGCAAAGGTGTTAGCCGAGAGGGCCACTTCATTGGGGGTGAGAATAAGACTTGGTTCCTCAGTTTCAAGGATAGTTGAAAACAGAGGTAAGGTGAAGGGAGTGGAAGCCGCAGGTAAGTTCTACCAATGTGAGGCCATCCTCTCTTCGGCCAGTCCAGTGGTGACTTGGCAGCTTCTTGGGGAGACATCAAAGGCTGACCCAGGAGTGGGGAGGTGGGTTAAGTACAATATGGTCTTAAGGAGAATGCCCACCTTGCCCCAACAATTAATACCATTCTCCCACTCAATTTTGGACCTTGAGGCCGGGGAGCTCCTTTTCCATTCCGTGCTAGATGGAACAATGGGCGGCACAGTCGCCAGCTTTATGGGAGACATGGGGGAGTTGGAGGAAGTCATTCCAGATCTCAAGGAAAATTTACTTGGGGTTGACGTCCTTGACGCCAGTAAAGCCGAAGTTGAATACAATATACCCGGTGGGAATTTGAATCATCTGCCCATGCGGCCTCCATATCTCTTCGATGGACGTCCAGGATATAGAACTGAAATTGAGGGTCTTTACATGGGAGGAGCAGGTTCCTATCCTGGTGGGCAGGTGACTGGAATACCAGGCTTCAACTCCGCAACCGCTCTCCTCAGGGACTGGAAAACGTTGTCGGGACACACCTAAAAAGGTTAGAAAAGGAATGTATGAGGACCGATGATGATCGATGGGCGGTCCTAGCGGTGAGGATCACTCTCTGCAGCTCTGAGGTCGTATAAGCTCAAAGCCGGGGGCGGGATTCGAACCCGCGATATAACGGGTCTCTTCGTTTCCTTCTCTGCAGCCCCTGGCGCCGCCTGTCGCGGTGTCGCCTTTGACCGCTCGGCCACCCCGGCGTATGCTACATATACGGGGAGGTAAAAATGTTTTAACACACCCTTCATAGTGCATGTTATGATAAGGTTTGATAAGGTCGGGGAGATTCTGGCCAAACTGAAGGAGAGGTTGGACTTCGTCATTATAGGAGACACAGTGGTGGATTTGTCTCTGGGAAGGAAGGGCACCGAAAGTGACGTCGACCTCTTCGTGAACGATGGTCTTCTGATTGAGGAGGAAAACTTGATCTCGCTCTGTAATGATAATGGATGGGAAATGGGGAGAACGCCCATAGACACTCCTAGGATCATTGCAAACATAGGAGAACAGCAACTTCAGATAGACCTCTACGAGAACCTTCAGGACTTCTTTGTACCTCGCGTTGTGCTAGATTCAGCCGTCCCGATGAAGTTTGGTAATGTGGAGCTCCCCGTTGTTAGACTAGAGGACTACGTTCTGCTTAAGTTAAACGCCTTTAGAGAGGAAGATGAAGAGGAACTGAAAGTTTTGATTAACTACGTCGGCCAAGGGAGGCTAAAACTGGACAGAACCTATCTAGCCTCCCATATGGAACTCTTCGAGGAAAATTCAAGAAGTATAAAGGAAAGGCTGGCTACCTTGGGCATTAAGACTTGATCACGTCTTCTTGCTGGATATTTCCTTCTTCTTTGGTCTCAGGTTATAGCTGTGACACTTCCTACACTTAACGGCCCTGATGGAGTTCAGAGCCCCGCATTCCCTGCAGACCTTCTTAGCGAACACTCTAGAGTAGACGATCTGGATTTGAGCGGGATCCGTTAGCGGCATAAATAACCCAGCTAAGCTATTTAGGGAGGAGTTGAAAAGTGTTTTGGTAAGAAGGGAAGTGATGACGTGATGAAGATTCCTCTGGACTCAGTCTGCGTCAGAAGCGGACTTCTATGTGATAGATGCCAAGGGATGGTCGACTCGGGGGAGGTCGACACAGATGAAGTCGAGATAATGAGGGTTCTGTTGGATTTGGAGGAGTCCCAGTTCAAGGAGTTAAAAGACGCAACCTATCATAGAGCAATAAAGATCGGTCATCTTCTGGTCCTAGTTGTAACAAGCGGGCCGAACTTGACTCAGAGTAAATGGGTCAAGGTGTCCAAGGCCCTACAAGAGAAGCTCAAGGTTAAGACCGTGAGAATTGTGGAGAAGGTTAATGACCTAAAGGCAAGCGCCTCTCAACTTCTCTCACCTGCAAGGGTACTGGGTGTGAATACGCTTTGGCTTCCAGATGGAACAGTGCAATATGTAGTAAGGGTAGCAAAGAATGAGAAAAGGTTCCTCCCCTCAGGGACAACTGAACTGGAGAGGGCCCTGTCTAAGTTATATTCCACCACAGTCAAGATAAGGGTCGAATGATGCTCAAGACACATAGAGCCAGGGAAGTCGACGAGAGCCTTGAAGCCAAGGAAGTTTTTTTGGCCGGTTGGGTCCACACTTTAAGAGATTTAGGAGGGAAGAAGTTCATAGTCCTCAGAGACGGAACTGGATTAGTTCAGTTAGTGGTGGAAAAGGGCAGTAAGGCTTTCGATGTAGCCCAAGAACTAACACAGGAATCTGTAGTAAGAGCGAAAGGACTAGTTAGGACAGATAAGAGGGCTCCTAGGGGTGTGGAGGTCAAAGTGGAGGAAATTAATATACTCTCAAGGGCCAAAACGCCCCTCCCCTTGGATGTTTCAGACAAGGTTTCCGCAGACTTGGATACGAGATTGAGAGAGAGGGTGCTGGACTTAAGGAGACTTGAAATGCAGGCGGTGATGCGGATCCAGTCTGCGGCAGTTAGGGCATTCAGGGAAAAGCTCTACTCTAAGGGGTTTTTGGAGGTCTTCACTCCAAAGATAATAGCCTCAGCCACTGAAGGGGGTGCAGCTCTCTTTCCCGTGATATATTTTGGCAAGGAGGCCTTCCTAGCCCAGAGTCCACAGCTGTATAAGGAGCTCTTGGCAGGTAGTATCGAGAGGGTCTTTGAGGTAGCTCCAGCTTGGAGGGCTGAGGAGTCAGATACTCCATTTCATCTTTCCGAGTTCGTGAGCATGGACGTGGAGGCTGCCTTCTTCGATTACAATGATATAATGGACCTTCTAGAGGACTTAATCAAGGGTATGATTGATGGAGTGCAGAGGGAATGTTCGGATTGCCTTAAGGAACTCAACTATGAACTTCCTAAGTTTGAGTTCCCTATACCTAAAATTACCTATAAGGACAGTATAGAGATCTTAAAGAAAGAAGGGGTAGATGTAAAGTTCGGCGACGACATAAGCACCCCTCTCTTGAGGGTTCTTAACAAAGCTTTAGGAAAGGACCTCTACTTCATAACGGACTGGCCCTCCAGCGCCAGACCCTTCTATACGAAGGCCAAAGGCGACGATCCGTCCCTCTCCGAAAGCTTTGACCTAATATTTAGGTCGTTGGAAATAGTGTCAGGGAGTACCAGGAACAGTAGCAGGGATGTTCTTGAGGAATCCCTAAAACAAAGGGGTCTTAACCCATCTAGCTTTGAGTTCTTTCTCAGATGGTTCGACTATGGGATGCCCCCTCACGCCGGATTCGGAATGGGCCTCTCGAGAGTCATGCTAATGTTAACTGGACTTAGCAGCGTTAAGGATGTAGTTGCCTTCCCTCGGGACAAGAAGAGACTAACACCGTAACCTTCTTTTTGTTTCATTTCAACTATTTATGTATAACGAATGGGATTTTTGGCCACAGTAATGTTAAGATCCACTGATTCCCTTACGCTCCGAAGTTCCTTTTTCTCCTCTGAAATGACCTTATGGCTCTCCATAGGTCAATCTTTCTAAACTCAGGCCAATACACCTCACAGAAGAACAGCTCCGAGTAAGCGATGTGCCAGAGCAGGAAGTTGCTTATCCTTATCTCTCCCGATGTCCTTATGACGAGGTCCATATCTTCAACATCGGGCAAATAGAAGTATGACTTGAAAAGCTCCTCATTAAGCTGTTCTGGATCGAAGCTCTTGGAGTTAATTGTGTACATTAGTTTCTTTACTGCGTCAAGTATTTCCTGTCTGCCGCCGTAACATACAGCTATGTTTAACTTTCTTTTGTTGAAGTTGGAAGTGAGTTCCGCCACCTTATTGAGGGTGTCTCTAAGTGAATCGTTGAGGTAATCAACTTTTCCAATTGCCCTAACCTTTATCTCATATTTTGAGACGAACCCCTCCGTCACTATCTCCTCCACACCTCTTTTTATATAGTCCATAACGGTATCTAACTCTCTCTTGGACCTCCTGGTACAATTTTCAGAGGAGAGAGCGAATACTGTGACGTTCTTTACACCCATCTCCAAAAGCCATATCAAAACCTCCCTTAGTTTCTTGTACCCTTGGAAGTAGGCCTCGCTCAACGGCTCTCCCCTTTCTCTGGCCCACCTCCTATTTCCGTCTGGGATTATGCCCACATGATTGGGGAGCGGACCGTTCTTTATTTCGTTCCATAACCTCCTTTCGTATATGCTATATACTGGTGCCAGCAGAAGTTTAGTTAGCTTCGACAAAGTACATCTACTGCGTACTTGTAAGTTGAGGCTGCTATATATAGTTCCTCCAAAGTAATCTTTTCCGACTCCGTGTGTTCCATGGTTGAGTCCCCAGGACCATAGGTAACTATACTTCTCGTCAGTTGGGCCAGAATATTCATATCACTTGTACCTGTTTTTCTTATGAGTCTGGGCTTGATGTTATTGACCAGTAGCCCCCTCATTATGGCCTTCACAGCTGGTTCGTTAGGACTTACGGCAACTGGAGGTACATGATCCTTAACTTCTACCTCGCAGGAGGTGAAGGTCTCTTTCACTTTCTTTATGATTTCTCCTTCATCCATACCCCTTCCATATCTTATGTCCAAATGTGTATAAGCGGAGGAGGGGGAAACATTGATGTATTCTCCAGCCCTAAAAATTGTTGGAGTTATGGTCGGACCTAAGTAGGAGTCTGGGGCGGAATATATTTTCAATATCCTTTCGCACATTTCTGCTATTAAATTGGACTTACTGGACGAGGAGTGTTCCGCTCGGGACTGACACCTGATATCCAAGTGTATGAGTCCTCTATATTCAATGGCTATGCCGCTTGTTCCCGTTGGCTCCCCAATTATCACATGATCGAACTTCGCACCACTTCTAATTAGTTCTCTCGCCCCGGCGCTCTTGTTCTCTTCGTCAGCTAAAGCCGCCACAGTTACCTTCTTTCCCTCTGCCCACGCCATAGCACCAGCAACGATCATTGCCGTCAAAGGTCCCTTTGCGTCAACGGCACCCCTCCCCTCTAACCATCCGTCTCCGCCCCTTACTTCAATGAAGCCAGGAACTGTGTCCAAATGCGAGGCCAGTAAAACTTTCCCACCCCCTAGAATGAACGACCCAGTTTCGGTTTCAAAGAGTGGCATCCCGGTCTCCTTGGAGAGCCTACTGAAAATTTCCTTGGCCTTTCTCTCCTCCCCGGATGGGGTGTAAAGGGAGACTAAATCTCTAAGGAGAGAATTTAGCCTCTGTAAAAGAGATTCCCTTCTCGGCGGCAGCCACTGCGACATTTATATCATCCTTATCTATTAGGTATGGAGCCAAGAATCTAATTACTGTACTCCCAGCCTTTAAGGCTATGACCCCTTCATCTTGCATCTGCTTTATGGCAGGTCCCGGGTTCAATCTTATGTCAATCCCTATCATAAGTCCCATTCCCCTGATCTCCCTGACCGACTTTCTCTCCTTTAGTTTAGCTAAACTTCTCATGAACTCTGCTCCCATTGATTCTGTCCTCTCAACCACATTCTCTTCCCTAAGGACCCTACAGGAAGCCGCCACTGCGGCGGCCGCAAGGGGATTACCTCCATAGGTAGTACCATGGTCACCTTCATCTAACTTCTCCCTTATCCAGTCAGGGAGAAAGACCGCACTGACTGGAAACCCCCCACCTATGGCCTTCCCTGCCGTTAGGACGTCTGGAACTATTCCGAAGTGTTGGTAGGCCCAGACTTTTCCAGTTCTCCAGCCCGTCTGGACTTCATCGAGAATAAGTAATGTTCCATTCTTCTCCGTTACCTCCCTCAAGGCTCTCATGAAGTCATGAGTTGCGGGGATCACCCCACCTTCTCCCTGGATTGGTTCTACGACTACAGCCGCAGTGGTTTGATCTACTGCCTTCAGAGCTTCCACGTCGTTGAAGGGTAAAAACTCAACTGGCTCGAGCAATGGTTCAAAGGGCTCCCTATATTTTCTGTTCCATGTTACTGAGAGGGAGCCGGCCGTCCTACCGTGAAATGAGTTTCTGAAGGCTATGAACTTTCTCCTCCCAGTCACTTTCCTGGCTATTTTCAATCCTAACTCAACGGCCTCAGCCCCACTGTTGAGCAGAAACACGTTATCCATCCCTTCAGGCTTCACATTGTCTAGTTCCCTCAACATGGACTCTCTGATTTGGGTTTGGAACGCCGTACTGAGGGTCATGACCTGGTTCATCTGTTCCTTCAATGCCTCTACCACCTTGGGATGCCTGTGTCCCAGGAAGGCAACACCGTTTCCAATGTGCAGGTCAAGGTATCTTCTTCCGTTTTCGTCCCACACATATTGCCCCTGGGCTTTGGCTACCCTAAGGGATCTATCCTGATAGAAACTTAGTAACTTCACTTTCTGCTTGCCTCTCTTAACTTTGTGAGCAAGGTGCCAGTAATGTCATAACCTGTAACCCTGGCGGTGTTCTTATACTCTGGAACAGTGTTAACCTCATTAACCAGATATCCTTCCTTTGGGTCCTCGAACACGTCTATGCCTAGGAAAATTCCTCCAAACACTTCCCTTGCCTTCAATGCCAGATCCCTCAATTCACTATTTATGTCAACAGGCTCAGCCTTGGCCCCCAATGCCGTATTGGTCCTCCAATTGGAGTCATTAATTCTGTATATGCCCACTGGTACTTCGTCCCCTATTACGAACACTCTTATGTCTCTCCCGGGCTTCCTTATGAATTGTTGAAGGTAGAAGACGTTCCTATACTTAAGGGAAGTTCCCTCCTGATATTCCATGAAACTCCACAGGGAGTCCTCATCTTCAGCCTTTGCCGTCATTCTACCCCACGATCCCTCAACTGGCTTTATGACAACTGGGAACCCCAAGGTGTGAGCAGCCTTGAGGGCAACTTCCCTTTGCAGTCCCACAACGGTCTTGGGGGTTGGTACCCCTCTGCTAGAGAGAAGCGAAGATGCTATGGCCTTATTGCCAGCCCTCTCAATTGTGGACGATCCGTTAAAGACCATGTATCCAGCACTTTCCATAAGGGCGGAAGTAAGGTAGGCTCTGGTATGACTTATACTCCTTTGAATTATTGAATCCATTTCCCCCAATGTTTGGGACTTAACGCCATTTCCGTCCATGGAGAAGATGACTTCGTCTAAGTGGATGGGGATCACCTCCATCCCCATCCTTCTCCCCTTCTCCAGGATGTCTCTTTCCTCCCAGCGAAGTATATCGTAAGTTACCCCTATCCTCACTCTCCCCAGTCCTCTCCTACTTCCTCAGCTAACCTGAGGGAAAGTGTCTCGTTCTTCTTGAACACCTCAAGCTGTGCTCCACACTCATGCTCTACTAGCTCTCCAGGGAGAGCATCATCTTCCACACTTACCTGTCCTCCGCAAATTGGACACTTAAGCTGAGCCATTTTTACCTAGAAGGACGTATCTAGGTACGTGGTAGAAAAAGTATAAACATAATGGACCGGTTCTATATTCGAACCTTCCTCCTCCTAGAACCATACTCTTAGAACTATAGAGCTTGTTGTTCCTGCGACTCCTTGAATGCTTCTAATTTCATCTATACTTTTGTTCACGGCAGCTATGTTGGGACCTCTTAGCACCACCATTATATCGTAGTCTCCAGTGGTCTCGTATGCCACCTCAACGCCTTGGACCTTTATGATCTTTTTAGAGATTTCTGGGGATGGTGTGGGAGGAGCGGTCTTTACCATGACCACTGCCCTCACCTCGTTCTCCAACGCGTACTCTATTGTATACCTTCTGATAACTCCCATCCTGGCCAGCTTCTCAAGCCTTTTTCTGACCGCAGCTTCACTTACCTTGAGATCCTTGGCAATGGTGGTGTAAGGGGTTCTGGCGTTCTTCTTGAGGATCTCTAGGATCTTAATGTCGTTCTCGTCAACTTCTCTCACTCTATCACCGTCCCTCTACCGTTGATTGCCTCCGCGACAGGATCGTTCACAAGCCCGGAGGATATGGTGACCCTCTTTACTCCTGCCTTAACTGATTCTGCTGCCATCATTAATTTCCTATTCATTCCAGGCCCTATCTTCGATGATAATTCGCTGGCCTGGGATACGTCTAGATGGCTCACTACCTTTCCTTCCATCAGTACGCCCTCTACGTCAGTCAACAAAACCAAGGATTCTGCCTTGAGGGCCGACGCGATAGAGAAAGCTGCCTGATCCCCGTCCACATTTAAGGGTAGACCCTCCTCTTTGTCAACAGCTATTGGTGACATCACAACTACGTCAACCCCTTCCAGGATAGAGGTTATACTTTCAGTTCGTACCTGCACCACCTTACCTGTATACCCACCGTCTATTATTCTCTTCTTTCCTCTTTCGTCGATTATAACTATTTTCTTCTTCCTTTCGGCCAGTAGCGTTGGGCCGTCTACTCCCGTCATTCCAAAGGCCCTTTTACCAGCCTTAATTAGATAGGCAGTCATGAATTTGTTCAGCATTCCCATTACCATGACGTACACCTCCAGCTCTTCCATGCTGGTGTATCTGCTCCTGATTCCGTTTGGGGAGGTGACAAAGGTTGGTTCTACGCCCATCCTTTTGCTCACCTCTGTCACTTGGTCCCCTCCACCGTGGACGAGGATCACCTTCTCCCCAAGGCGCCCTATGCTCTCAAGGACCTTGTCTCTGGCTTGCTTTATAACCCTTCCTCCAGCCTTAACCACTATCATTTAACCAGGCCTCAACGGAGGTATCTTGAGTCCCTCGTTTTCCTGGAATCCTCGCGATAGGTTGAACGCTTGAACTGCCTGTCCTGCAGCACCCTTCATCATATTGTCTATCGCACCGAAGGTAGTTAGCCTTCCTAACCTAGAATCTAAGGCGAAGCCCAGATCAGCGTAATTGCTTCCTATTACATATTTTGGGTCGGGATATGGGTGAAATCCCCTCCTAACGATCCTGATGAAAGGCTTCCCTCTATAGAACTCGGCGAACCTCTTCCAAACCTCAACCTCCTCGACATTTGAAACCCAAGAATGCACTGAGGCTAAGGCACCTCTAATGCTGCTCACAGCGTGGGGAATTATACTCACTTTCACCTCCCTTCCCGCCAGTCTAGATAACTCCTGCTCCGCCTCGGCTTCATGTCTGTGCCCCTCAGTCTCATAGGGTCTGATTGCGTTCTGTCTCTCTGGATGATGACTACCCTCAGAGGGTTTAGCTCCTCCCTCACTACTTCCTACTTTGACGTCTGAGATGAATCTATCACCTTCCCTCCATCCCATTAATGGTGCTAACGCCAGGATGGTGGCCGTCGCATTGCAACCTGGGGAAGCTATTAACTTGGCCCCTGACAACTCCTCTCCATGAAGTTCAGGCAAGCCATAGACTGCTTGCTTAAGGAGGTCTGGATGGGGATGTTCCAGATCGTACCATCTCTTGTAAAGGGAGGGATCCTTTAGTCTGTAGTCTGCGCTTAGGTCAACAACCTGGATTCCTATTTGAAGGAGTTCAGGAACGTAGTTCATGGAAACACCGTGGGGAAGCGCCAAGAATACTGTATCTACCTCCCTTCCTAACTTATCCACAGAAAATTGGGAGAAGTTCATGGAATAAACTCCCCTTAAGTTAGGATGTACCATCCCTACCGGCTTCCCCGCGTATTCCCTCGATGTGGCCATTTTGACCTCTACACCCTGGTGTACGGCAAGGAGCCTCAGCAACTCTCCTCCCGTATATCCAGAGGCACCAACCACAGCTACTCTTATCATCGGAGGTCAACTTATGTAGAGATTATATATAGCTTGATGGATAGTTAATATGATGGAGGTAGACGTCGAGGACCTCAAGAGGTTCTTGGAGTCAAAGATAGCTTCCTTAAAAAAAGAGGTTGAGATCTACGAATATCTCCTCAGTGTTGTTGAGGCAGGTGGAACCCAAGGATTGAAGAGCACTAAGGGGACTGTGGAATACATTAAGAGTTCGAGGGGAGAGGCGTTGGCTGAGATTCTGTATACCCCACCCATAATGAGGGTTGTCGCTAAAAAGAAACTGCAGCTCCCTCAGCCTCACCTGAACGCGTTGCATAGACTACTCGAGGGAGAAAGAAATGTGGGGAAGGTTGAATATGAAATCTCTGTAGACAGTGACGTTCTAAAGGAGGTCCTCCTAAAGAATGTTAATGACGATTTAACTTACTCTAGGCTGAGGTCTGGAATAGGGGCCATACTGGAGATGGTGCCCCGCTAAAAGCCTAGCCTAGTTATGTTAACTACCTCCACGTGGCTAACTCCCTGTATAGAGGATAGGGTATCCTCTAGGAAGTCCGTCCCACCTTCAGTCTGCTCAGGTAAAGTTATGAAAAGGATCAGGGCGTTAAGACCATAGGCTATTGGCTCTTTATCTGTCCTTACGAGTTTGTAACCCTGTGGTAGCTTCCCTTTCACCTGTTCAGTGATCCCGTCCAGACTGACCTCGTCACCTTCGGGGAAAACCTTAACGACGGCCATTATGTCCGCCACACCGATCACCTAAGGACCTTCAAAGCCACATTTGGGGCATATGTAGGAGATCCCCTGTTTTCTGCAATGATAGTCCCGCCATATCTGAACTTCTCCACAGTTAGGACATAGGAAGGATACTGCCCTCTCCTTTGGGTGGATCAGCTTTCCACAGCTGGAACAGACCGGCGATAGGACTTCGTCCCTTATGCTCAGGCTAGGAACTGACATGACGAGGAAATCTCTGGATACGTTTTTAAGTTTATACCTCGCCCCCAAGGGCGTGAAGATGGTTGTGTTAGTGAGGACTGACCTTCAGATGGGTAAGGGTAAGGTGGCGGCCCAAGTCGCCCACGCAGCCGTCTCAGCTGTACTTGAGGTTATGGAGGGCAGGAGGGAGTGGAGAGCGTGGTTAGAACAGTGGTTATCTGAGGGTCAACCTAAGGTCGTATTGAAGGTTACCTCACAGTCTGAGCTTATTGAAAGGTGCAGGAAGGCTTTCTCTGCCGGGCTCCCCTGTGTGGAGATCAGGGATGCAGGTAGAACGCAAGTAGAGCCAAACACATTAACCTGTGTAGCCATAGGCCCAGGTCCTGAGGAACTCATTGATTCTATCACGGGGGACCTGAAGTTACTCTAGTCCATGTCGTGGATATGGCAGTGGGAATGGAAAGATATTTCCTGGATTCCTGGGGTCCCCTTGGAGGATATGTAATAAGGCCCAATGGTTTCAAGGTTTATGAAATCGCAGATGGCCTCAAGGCTTCTCAATGGGTGGGTGGCGCGGAGGGAAAATGGGCGGTATATCTCCTAGAAAGGGAGGGGAGGGATCATTTCTCGACAGTAAGGGAACTCGCCTCTGCCTTAAGATCGAAGCCTTGGTATATGGGAATAAAGGACAGTAACGCTCACACGGAACAACTTATACTTGTCCCTAACTCCCAAGGCCTTCCCCCTAAGGTTGAGGGGAGGGGTTACATCGCAACCATGATTGGAAGGACGGACAGGAAACCATCCCACTGGGGAAACGAGTTCAACATTACCTTGCAGGTGGGGGATAGCGAGGAGCTTAAGAGGAGAGTGGAGATGCTTGCCAATGATCCATTCCTTCCAGCCTTCATTGGTTATCAAAGGTTTGGGACGAGAAGGCCGGTAACTCATGTGATAGGGAAGATGATTTCCCTCAGGGATTGGTGTGGCGCCTTCCGTTATCTCACGGCCATACCGTACCTGGCTGAAAGTGAGGAGGCCAGAGCTTTTAGAACCGCACTCACCAAACATGAACTGGACACTGCGCAAAAGTTGATCCCACCTGGTTTTGGTCAGGAGAGGGTTCTCGTGAAAAGGTATATGGAAACTGGGAATTGTCTTGAAGCCCTCAAGGCTTCATTGGTTCCTCCCTCCTTTTTCGTAGAAGCTTATCAGAGCTATCTTTTCAACAGGTACCTTTCCCTATCCTTGGACCGAGTGAAAAAGGACAGTGTAATCAAGCTACCTACCAACTTCAGCGATTGTGACGACTTATGTAAACAAATTTACCTAGAGGAGGGAATAGAGAAATCTTCCTTTAGGGTAAAGGAACTAAAAATATCTCTCAGACCAATTGTAAGAAAGGCGTTCATGGAGGTTCATTCCTTGAAGGTTAACGGTTCCACAATTGCCTTTTCTTTGGAGAGGGGGATGTATGCCTCCGTACTTTTACGCGAAATATTGAGGGGGGACCCTAGATCATTCACTTGAGAACAGTGACTTTTACAAAAAGGCTGAAAGCCTCGCCCCTTCCAGGGGCAGATGATAATCTAAATACTTTTTCTAATTATACTAATCAGGAGGAACGCGATCAGAGCTACGGTTTCAATGTCGCCCTCTCAGAATCCCTCCTAGGTAAATAACTACGTGAAGGCAACACGTTTCGTGTTCTGGTTGAAAGAAAATGTTCCGAACCCAGAGGAGAAGGGAGTATTGGGAAAAGTTCACGAGGAGTTATACGCGAGGTTA
>Ga0208006_100123_pt1 | contig 34573 bp, 33 predicted proteins | sample ECH_Bnyco_MetaG_FD_187131 | JGI IMG/M metagenome (GOLD analysis project Ga0208006, IMG submission 187131) | Hot spring microbial mat communities from Yellowstone National Park, Wyoming, USA - ECH_B nyco_MetaG (SPAdes) (version 2) | ecosystem: Environmental > Aquatic > Thermal springs > Hot...
GGGAAGATGCGAAGAGACTTATGGGGAAGACCCATACTTAGTAGCTTCAATGGGATTAGCATATATTACCGGGTTACAAGGTGATAATCAATTGGTAGCGACTGCAAAGCATTTCGCAGCTCATGGTTTCCCAGAGGGTGGAAGAAATATTGCACAAGTGCATGTTGGAAATAGAGAATTGAGGGAAACGTTCCTCTTTCCCTTTGAGGTTGCCGTAAAGATAGGAAAAGTAATGTCGATTATGCCTGCATATCATGAGATTGATGGAATACCATGCCATGGCAATCCCCAATTATTAACTAATATTTTAAGACAAGAATGGGGATTTGATGGAATAGTAGTATCTGATTACGATGGTATTAGACAATTAGAGACAATACACAGGGTTGCATCAAATAAGATGGAGGCCGCTATTTTGGCTCTGGAATCTGGCGTGGATATAGAGTTTCCTACTATAGATTGCTATGGTGAACCATTAGTTAATGCTCTAAAGGAGGGTTTGGTCCCAGAGTCTCTAATAGATAGGGCCGTGGAGAGAGTTTTACGAATTAAAGATAGACTTGGACTTTTAGACAATCCATTTGTTAATGAAAATTCGGTTCCAGAAAAGTTAGATGATCACAAATCGAGAGAATTAGCGTTAAAGACAGCTAGAGAGTCAATAGTTCTCCTTAAAAATGAAAATAACATACTACCTCTAAGCAAGAATGTTAATAAAATTGCAGTAATAGGACCAAATGCTAATGATCCAAGAAATATGTTAGGAGATTATACTTATACTGGACATCTAAATATAGATAGCGGGATAGAGATCGTAACAGTGCTTCAAGGAATAGTTAAGAAGGTTGGGGAAAGTAAAGTGCTTTACGCAAAGGGGTGCGATATTGCAAGCGAATCAAAAGAAGGATTTGCCGAGGCAATAGAGATAGCAAGGCAAGCCGACGTAATAATAGCAATCATGGGTGAGAAATCAGGATTGCCGCTATCATGGATGGATATTCCTTCAGAAGAAGAGTTTAAGAAATATCAAGCAGTCACTGGAGAAGGTAATGATAGGAGTAGTCTAAGATTACCTGGAGTTCAAGAGGAATTACTCAAAGAACTATACAAGACTGGAAAACCAATAATCTTAGTTTTAATTAATGGTAGGCCCTTAGTTCTTTCATCGATAATTAATTACGTTAAAGCAGTAATTGAAGCATGGTTTCCAGGAGAAGAAGGAGGAAATGCCATAGCTGATGTAATATTTGGAGACTACAATCCAGGTGGACGCTTGCCTATAACGTTCCCAATGGATACTGGGCAAATACCATTATATTATAATAGGAAACCATCTTCCTTTAGACCATACGTTATGCTCCGTTCATCTCCATTATTTACATTTGGATATGGATTAAGTTACACTCAATTTGAATATTCTAACCTTGAAGTAACGCCAAAAGAGATAGGACCTAACAGTAATATTGCCATTTCAATAGATGTTAAAAATGTGGGGAAAATGGAAGGTGATGATGTAGTTCAACTATATGTTTCAAAAACCTTTTCTAGTGTTGCTAGACCAGTTAAGGAATTAAAAGGATTTGCTAAGATTCATCTTAAACCCGGTGAAAAGAGAAGAGTGAAATTCATATTACCCACGGAGGCATTAGCGTTTTATGACAGCTTTATGCGACTAGTAGTAGAGAAAGGTGAATATCAGTTATTAATAGGAAATTCTTCTGAAAACATAATTCTTAGGGATATATTTAGAATAAAAGAAACAAAACCTATTGTAGAAAGAAGAATATTTCTATCGAATGTACAAATTGAATAAATAAATAGAAAAATTTTGGCTTTATTTTTACTTTTATCTTCTTCTTAGGCCTAGTACTATTGTCACTATTATTATAATTATTATTACAACAGCTATTATGGCGTATATTGCGTCAAATGGATCCTAGGGGTATGCAAATCCAGGTCGGAGATACATAGGTGGGTCAAGAAGTTTAGGTTAAAGGGATACCTGTTATAGTTGTGGTAGCTAAAGGTGAAAAGTAACGGCAAAAAGTAAAAATAACCCCGGAATGGGTATACTATAGGAAATACTAGTGAAATGAAAGTTAACCTAATGCATATAACTGATGAAATTAACGTCCCAATACTCATTGCTCATTCGAAAGGTAATGAGGTATTAGATTTCAGATTTTCAATGGAGTTTTACAACCAAATAAAATTTACTGATAAACAAATATTACTATTTGACAAGGGTGGACATATATTTTACGATTATGAAGTTAGGCAGAGATTGTATAAAGAAGTAACTGAGTGGTTAATTAAGAGATTAAAATAAGACTTTCTTTTAACTAACAATTATATCAACTTGTTATCTCCCTTAATATTTTCATTAAGCCATTGAAGGACTCCTTAGTACTTGCCTCTGGGTCATTTGCGGCATTTCTATAATGAGTTTCTAAAGATATTACATATGGCTTACCCTTTAATACTCTTAATTGCCCCTTATAGTCTATCATCCCTTTTCCCACTGGCATCCAAATGAAGTGCCCATCTTTAACCATAGCGTCTTTGATGTGCAAGTGCATGATGTCATCTTTTATTAATTCGTATCCGTCTGGATAAGGCGTTTCCCTAGCGAAAAATGCATTACCAGGATCCCATAATACCCTAACCCATTTTGACTTTATTTTGTCCAAAAACGTTCTAAGTTCTTTACCAATTCCCACGAGACAACTGTACTCATTCTCTATCACTAATGTTACCCCTTCACTTTCAGCTATATCAATGGCACTGTTAAACCTCTCAGCTAGCTTATCAATATAATATTTTAATTCCCCCTCGTACCAAAAGGTGAATATTCTAGTATAGTTTATGTCAATTTTCTTACTTAACTCTATTACCTTCCTCAAGATTTGTAAGTGCTCTTTATAACCCTTCTCGTCATTAATATATATTTTAAAGGTAGGAGAATCTAAATTCGAAATAGTTAACCCATATTTTTCAACAATGTTCCTTATTTCTGAAAATTCGGAGTCTGATACTTGTGTTATATTCTTATTCCATAAATTTCTTACTTCAACGTGAATTGCACCTAGCTCTTTTATCACTTTTACTGCGTGCTCGAAATCGAGAGAGATCTCGTCTGATATGATTCCTACTTTCCAATACATGTAGTATAAGACCTTTTCTGAGCTTAAATTTTTTGACAATAAAAAATTTGGCTAAATGCTTTGTGGGTTACTTCAATTTTTATCTTAGTTAACGTAGAAACTTACGTTTAAATCAACGTCCGATTTTGAATTTAAGAAAATTTAACAAGTTTAACATTTAAGAAAATTGAACTAGTCCACAAAGCATTGGCTAAATAAACTCATATATATGCTTTAGATAAGCCTAACATACCTAAATTTATTAAAATAAGGATTAAAGCTTAGGTACATAATACAGTACAATCGTATATTTTTTAACTTGTTACCTATAAATATTAAATAATTAAGCGACTAATTATGAAATGAAGTAAGCAACAAGTGTTAAGAAAGATAATTTCAACCATATTTTCTATTTTAATATTAATGAGCAATAGGTGTTTTTGTTATGTCAATATTAGCGCAGTCAACATCAGTTCAACCAGAAGGAAGTATGGTAATTGTTGCTGCCAATGGACCATGGCAAGATAATTTTAACCCGTGGAATGATCCAAATGGCCAAGCGGAATTGCCCTTATTATTTAAAATCCTTTATGTGAATTACAAAATGTAATTCTTTTACTTTTCTGAGTAGTTTTTCATCAGCAGTATATACTTTGTCCCCTAAAACCTTACCCAATACTATATATGCAGCGTCATATATCGTTATGCCGTACTTAGAAGAAAGAGAAATAATCTCGCTAAGCATATCTTCAAATCCGTAAAGAGTTATTTGGAAATCAGATAAAATTTTGCCTACTTCTTCTAATTCCTTTCTCTTAGATTATAAGTATACTTTAATCCGTTCAAAACTTCAAAGGGAAGAATACAAGGTGCAGATAAATCCTCTAAACCTTTTACATATGCTTCCTTAAGAGTTAGTGATTCTCTGCTATAAGTTTCATTGGCAAACCACTTTATTACAACTGATGCATCTATGACTGCTAATTTTTCTCACGCCATTCCCTTATAACTTCTTCGGAATTCTTACCGCCGTAATTTAAGAAGAATTCAAAGGATTTGACCGAGGCTACAGAGATTCTCCTATAGTCCTTTCTTTCTTTTTTCCTTTTCCTCTCTTTCTCTTCAATTACTTCCTCTATCTTTCTCCTTATTACTTCACTCCAATTTATATAACTTAATTCATCCATTTTCCTCTTTAACTTCTCATCAATTCTTATGCTAATCACTGGCATATGTAAAAGTAAAATTCGTATATTATAAGTTATAAGATTTACGCTTACGTAATAAATGTATTTACATTACTACTTGTATTTGATGACTTTTATAAGACGTATTTTTGCCTTGTTTCTGATATAACTACGATCCATATTAACCAACATGGTGGTTAGCGCTATATCAGAGATAATTTACCTTTTTGATAATATACTTTCTATATTTCCGAATAAAACTCTTCTCTCAAAATAAGGAAGCAATCTATACGTTTTGCTGAGGCGATTCAAGTCTCTTTTGCGAATTGTAATTCATGAATAAGATGGAGATAACAAAGTAAACTGCTGAGCGTGGATCTCCACCCAGTCAAAGCGGCGATATTTAATTAAATTCATTACGATTCTTTAAATAAACTGAATTTCCAAAGGATGCGTGAATGGCTCCATTTTGCTATACTATATAAATAGAAATTTAGTAAAAGAGCAATTTTTATTAAAAGGAAATTTTTGTAAAAACTTTCATGATGTTATCGGTATGCTTATATTAGTAGACATTAATGCATATGCTATTACGAAAAGGGAAGTAGTTTCTCCATTCATTGAAGAAATGTTATAGCCATATTCTATTTTTCCGTTAACATACTTATAGTTGGTCCAAACTCCACCTTGAGAACTTTGTAGTAGGGACATTATGTTGGAAACTTCTCTCGTCATATTGACGTATTTAGTTGCTAATAAGCAAGTATGAGGATTTAATTCTAAGGCTCTCCATACTATCAAGAAAAGTGCAAGTTTATATGACTGGTAAGTATCATTATAATAAGCTGAGTCATTAAACCCGATTCCGTTCCACATTTTCACTAGGCTAATGAAGTTCTCCTCTGCCCCACTATAGTTTCCCAGCTGCAACCATAATAATACCCTGTAAGCTAAAAGATCGGCATAGTCGTAGTAATTACTGATAGTGTGATTGAAAAGCGTTGCTTTCAATGTGTAATTATCAATATTACCAACAATGATATCTACTCCGCTTTGAGGAGTTGTGGTACTAGGATATATTCCGAAAATTTCGAAGACTGAATTATAATATTTATACAAACCACCATAAGGCTTTATCGCAATCAATATCTGTTCGGCTAACATTTTTGCAGTAACATTATGAGTTATATTGTAAATTAACATTAAAGCGTTATAATCTAATGCTTGATCATCTGCAAGCCATATTGTGTGGGACCCTGGATATTCCCTTAAAAGCCACAAGCTAGTATTTAAAGACTCATAAAAGTTTAAAGCCTCCTCCAAATTAAAATTGAAATATACCTTTTGTTGTTCGCAAGTTTCTTGCTGGTTCCCTACCCTATAATATAGGAGAGCAATTACACCAACCAATAGAATTATGAGAACTATTAACACCTTATATCTTCCAGTCATAAAAATGTTTCTTTTGAAACGTAATATAAGATTTATGATAAAGTATAGAGTGTGGACATAGTGTAGTTATTAAGCTACAAATTCTGGTATTAGCTTTTTCCCATAAGACTAGGGCTATGGAGTACATCATAGTGCGAATGCTCCTATTTACTGCCTTAGTAGCCCTCTTGAACCTAACCAACCTATCCCTCACTGAGGAATGAAGGGATTCATTGGGATTAACGGGTGAGATAACCGTGTGATCTTTCAACCAGAAGTACAAGTTGTAATCATCGTTCACCCATCTACCCTCATCCGGCAAGTACTTCTTAACCTCGCTGAAAGCCCTTTCGTCCCTATCACCAACTGAATAGATTAAGTAAAAACCAAGGCTTGTGTAAACGTAGCAAGTAAAGATCCATTTGTAGAAAGCCTTAGCATCTCTGTACAAATAAGTCCACATCTCATCAACAACCTTAGCAGTAACCTTATCCTTGACCAAATCCTTAGCTTTACTTCACAATTCCACAAGCTTCTCATGCTTTTGCCCACCATAACGCTTAATCCAAGTGAAAACAGTACCACGATGCACGTTAAGCACACTGGATATGGCCCTCATAGTCATACCATTAGCATACAACCTCAAAGCCTCCTCCCTCAACTTCTTGGAATGATGATGATAGAAAGCGTCAGCAAGGAAATACTTATCGGAATCCTTACACAAATACCTCTGCCTACCCAAGGGCTTACCACACTTAACCACGTGATGACTACCACAAGAAGGACATGCTAAGTCTTCCCTAAATCAGCCTTCCTACCCATGAATAATACTCGTTATACAAATATAAATAGCTTAATGATGACACTATAGACAATATTAATGCAATAGATGTAAATCTGACATCAGATTATATGAAGAGAATTAAAGAGACAATAACGTACTATTCATTTAATTTCTTCTAAAGACATTACATTTACAAATCCACTAACTTTTTTCCTCAATTTTTCATCTTCAGTGATTAACGGTAAACTTAAATTCCTTGCAAGCCAAACGTAAGATGCATCGTAGAATGAGATTCTATTCTTAATACCAATCTTTTCAACTTCATTATATTTTAAGTCCTCTAAATTCATAGTTTCAAGGACTTTAAGTAAAAACTGATATAATTTCTCACCCTCATCTTCAGTAATCCTTTTAAATATTGTGACCTCTTTCCATATAACATTTCCTAACTCGAATTTTGATAGAATTGCAGTATAGTTTCCTCCTAGAATACTTAACTTATTAAATGAAAACGCTTTATAAATCGATGAGGAGTCAAATACGTAACTCATCTACTTTCCCTATCTTCTCTAATGCTCTTTACTACATTCTCAAACGGTATTTTCTTTAATATATCCGCAACTTCATTTATTCTTTCCTCTAATTCCTTAGCCTTAGCCTTCTTAACTTCATTTATTAAAGCCTTTCTAATTACTTCAACTTCATTTATATCATACTTTTTTAATTCCCTTTCTAACTCCTCTGGAATTCGAACGGAAATTACTACGGTCTTTCCCATAATTTAAACTATATCTTTATTATTAAAAAGTTTACGATATGTATACTTACTATAAACTTAGGCTAACATAACTCCAAGACTCATCAAAACCCTAGACTTATTATCAAACTCCTTAAGTAACTCTTGCAAAAGTCAACATAAGTCCCACCCCTTAATGAGGTTGTAAATTATGGTTAAAGGTTTTCCCTCAACTTCAGCAGTGTGGCGTTCTATATAGGACATAATGTCGTCATTAAGCTATTTGTATTTGTATAACGAGTATTACTTATAGGCAGGAGACGTTATCCAAGTTGTTTAAAACGGCAATTCATGAGTAATATTAATAAGAAATTGGGATGAGATAATATTATGAAGGCACTTTCAACTGAAAAGGACCTCCTACTCAAGATAGATAAATTCTTCTCTTGGGAAACGTTTAGGGGTAAACTTGAGTCACTTTACTCCAAGAAACCCAAGAGGGACGTCATTTTACTCTTCAAAACTCTCATCATCAAGTTCATCTACGACATCTCTTGGTTGGAGGGAGAAATCAGGGACAGCAAAATGTTTATGCCTTCCTAAGCGGAAAAGTCCCACCAAAGAGCACAGTATTCTACAAGAGATTACAAGAAACAGTTGTCGATGAGGGCGAGACAATGTGGACAACTTTAATGAATGATCTCAACAAGGCCCTAGACAAGGCGATCAACGAGTATAGGGAGAAGGGTTTTGAACTTGAGGTAGGTAGAGAAAAAACGACAAATTCGGGAACTGCAACATGATTGATACATTCTTCCGCGAGGACTATTCCGGAAAGAAGAGTTTTCAAACCGAGAAGATCTCACTTGACCTTGAAGAGATGGAAATTCAATGACGATTTTCTCCTTATGAGTTATACTGTTTCTAAACTCAAGTACTTCCCTACCTTTAGGAAGTATAAGGGTAGTTGGGCCGAATCCTTTTCGCGTTAATAGAAATCTTTTTATATTCATTTATTATCAACTAATTTTGTGGAAAGACTACTGAGACCTAAGGAGGCTTGCCAACTTCTCGGCATTTCATACTCAACACTCCTACGGTGGATTAGAGAAGGGAAAATAAGGGTAGTAACAACTGAAGGAGGGAAGTACAGGATACCTTACAGCGAGATTAAGAAGTACTTAGAGAGGAGGGAAGAACCAAGAGCAGTAATTTACGCAAGGGTTTCATCAGCAGACCAAAAAGAAGATTTGGAGAGACAAATAAACTACCTAACAAATTACGCAACAGCAAAAGGTTATAAAGTGGTCGAAGTTTTGAAAGATATAGCTAGCGGGTTAAACACACAAAGGAAAGGATTACTGAACCTCTTCAAACTGGTAGAAGAGAGGAGCATTGATGTCGTATTAATAACCTACAAGAATAGGTTGACGAGGTTCGGCTTCGAGTACATTGAAGAGTTCTTTTCAACCATGGGAGTTAAAATTGAGGTGATTTTCGGCGAGGAGCCCAAAGATGCCACACAAGAACTCGTGGAGGACTTAATCTTCATCATTACATCATTCGCTGGTAACGGTATAAGGAGCCATAAGAAAACACTGCTTGTTCAAGGTGTAAAAAAATTGATAGGTGAGTTAAGTGGAGAGGACGATGAAGTTAAGGGTTGAAGTGGGCAATAAGACCTACCAGAAGTTGAAGGAAGTTGAAGAAGAGTATAAAAAGATACTAGAGGACGCAATAATTTATGGACTCGTAAATAAGACTACCTCCTTCACAAAAATTAAATCTGGAGTTTACAAGACTGAGAGGGAGAAGCATAACGACTTACCCTCACACTATATCTACACCGCTTGTGAAGATGCAAGCGAGAGGTTGGACAGCTTTGAGAAGTTGAAGAAGAGGGGTAGAAGTTACACCGATACACCGTCTGTGAAGAGAGTTACCGTACACCTCGACGACCACTTGTGGAAGTTCAACCTTGATGAAATCTCAATTTCCACAAAGAGGGGTAAGGTTTTCATTTCACCAACCTTCCCTAAGATCTTCTGGGAGTATTATAATAAGGGATGGTTGATTGCGAGTGAGGCTAGGTTTAAATTGTTGGAGGGGAATGTGGTAGAGTTCTTCATAGTTTTTAAGAGGGATGAGCCTAAACCTTACGAGCCTAAAGCGTTTATTCCCGTCGACCTTAACGAGAATTCAGTCTCTGTACTTATCAACAGTAAACCCGTTTTAATTGAAACAAACACTAAGAGGATTACGCTGGGCTATGAGTATAGGAGGAAGTTGATAACTACTGGCTAAGGATAGAGAAGTGAAGAGGAAGTTAAAGAAGCTGAGGGAGAGGGATAAAAAGGCTGATGTTAGGAGGAAATTAGCTAAGCTGATCGTTAAAGAGGCTTTTGAAGGCAAGAGTGTCATAGTTTTAGAGGACTTGCCCAAGAGGGCTCCAGAGCATATGGTTAAGGATATTAAGGATAAACAGCTTAGGTTGAGGATTTACCGTTCGGCATTTTCCTCAATGAAGAATGCTATTATTGAGAAGGCTAAGGAGTTTGGAGTCCCCGTAGTCTTAGTTAATCCGTCTCGCACTTCCACTGTTTGCCCAGTTCACGGGTTGAAGATTGTTTATCAACCCGATGGGGGCAATGCCCCAAGGGTTGGTGTTTGTGAGAAGGAAAAAGAAAGGTGGCATAGGGATGTTGTTTCACTGTACAATCTGATGAAAAGGGTTGGAGATGTGAGCCCCGTGCCGTTGGGGTCGAAGGAGTCCCATGACCCACCTACCGTTAAGTTTGGTAGGTGGTTGAGGGCTAAGTCTCTACACTCGATCATGAATGAATATAAAATGATTGAAATGAAAGTGTAGGGACAAACGGTTAATAGTTAATTATAATAGGTTGCAGTTATTGGAGAAGCAGTTTTCCACTTTAACTTCCTTATATTAAACGCGTCCTCACCTATTAATTGATCTTTCAACTTTTCAATGAGTGGAGCTAATGAGAATCCACCACCTCCAGTTTCACTATATCCAGTGACTCCCTTATCGGTAATTATTTCCACTAAAGTGAATACATTTCTTCCAGGGTGTTCACCAGCAACTCTTAACAATTTTCCCCTTATTGGGACAGCTATACTCTTGACCTTAACGTCCTTAATTCTAATTTTAACCACCCTCTGATTTCCTTCTTTTTCGTTAAAGTATTAAAACATATCCTATAACTAGTATCTCTATTGTGATGAAAAATAGTTTTAATATGCCCATATATAGGGATCTGATTATTACAAAGAGATTACGTAACTCCTAAGGATTTCAACTAGTATTAAGGATATTACTGAACCTATGCATTAGCTTCCAATTAAACGTTAATGGCGTTAAACTGGTAATATATCCATCCATTTGAAGCTAAGCCATGAATACGTACAAGTTAGTAATAATACTTAAATTTAATATTACGAATAGCTACTAGATGTCAAAAATAATAGACCTTAGAGTTGAGTTCACGATAAATCCCCTTGGGCTAGACGAACCAAAACCTAGATTTTCTTGGATCTTCATGACAGCAACCAGAGGTAATTCACAAAAGGCATATAGAATTGTAGTAGGAAGTTTAAATAACATCACTAAAGATAGCGGTGACGTTTGGGATTCTGGAATTGTCGAATCTGACGATAATATCGTGGAATATAAAGGACTTCCATTAAAGAGCTACACTAGATACTACTGGAAAGTCAAGGTATGGGACAAGGAAGGTAAGGAATATTCAAGTGATATAGCGTGGTTTGAGGCTGGAGTAATTGAGCCAAAGGATTGGACATGGATAGGAGGAGGTCAATTAATGAGAAAAGAGTTCGTCATTGACAAAGAGGTGGAAGAGGCTAGAGTATATATAAGTGGGTTGGGATACTACGAGTTGAGGATTAACGGAAATAGAGTAGGGGATAAAGCGTTAGACCCACCATGGAGTGAGTACACTAAGACAGTGTATTATAGCGTTTATGACGTTACTAAGCTAATTAGGAAAGGAGTCAACGCCACGGGCGTAATATTGGGGAGGGGAAGGTTTGGTCAAAGATTTGGAAGTGTAAAGTATTACGGTGAACCTAGAGCCACGATCATGTTAAGGGTTAAACTTATTGATGGAAGTTTAGTGGAAATTAATACTGATGAAAACTGGAAGTGCCTTCAGAGTGGACCAATAATAAGTGATGATATATATCTTGGTTTTAGGTACGATGCTAGACTTGAACTAAAGGGATGGGACTTGCCGGGTTTCGATGATTCCTCTTGGATGTCTTGCTCTAAACTTCCTCCTATAGGTAAACTTAGATCATCGGCAACAATACCAGCAACGAAAGTAATGGCTATTTTGAAACCTAGGGACCACTTAAATCCCGCCACCGGTATTCACGTCTTTGACTTCGGTCAGAACATTACGGGATGGGTGAGGGTTAAGGTTAAAGGAGGTATTGAGGGTAGTGAAATAAGAGTTAGGTATGCAGAGCTTTTGAACCCTGATGGTACACTAAACACCCTTGACCTTAGAGGGGCTGAGTCAACAGATGTATTTATTTTAAGGGGTGAGGAGGTTGAGATTTTGGAGCCTAGGTTTACATTTCACGGTTTTAGATATGTGGAGATTACTGGATACCCGGGTACTCCGTCAATGGATGATGTTGAGGCAGAAGTCATTCACGCAGATCTAGAGCCCATAGGTTCCTTTGTCTCTTCAAACAATCTGCTCAATAGCATTCATAGAATAACACTTTGGAGTCTTAAGGGGAACTTGATGAATGGAGTTGAAACTGATTGTCCACAGAGGGATGAGAGAATGGGTTGGCTTGGAGATGCTTGGTTATCCTCAGATTCAGCAGTACTTAACTTCAATATGATTAGGTATTACGAGAAGTTCATAAAGGATATCATTGAATCCCAAAAGGGAGATGGGTCGATATCAGATGTTGCACCTCCATACTGGGAAATCTACCCGGCTGATCCAGCCTGGGGTACTGCACTCATATACATACCTTGGGCACTTTACGTATATTATAACGATAAGAGGATTCTGGAAAACAGCTATGACGCTATGAAGAAGTGGTGGAATTACTTAAATTCGATGACTAAGGACGGAATCTTATATTTCAATAAGTATGGTGACTGGGTTCCTCCTGGAAGAGTTAGGTCGGTTGAACATTGTCCACCAGAGATTATCTCAACGTGGATACTTTATAGGGATACAAAACTTCTATCGAGGATAGCTAAGATACTTAAGAAAGATACTGAGGCTGAGTTGTTTGAGGAGAAAGCAAAGCAGATTCTTGAGGCTTTTAATAGGAATTTCTTGAGTGAGGTTTCTATGAGTCACTATTCTACTATGGGTTATTACTCTACATATACTTCACCAGATGGATCAAAGGTGAAATTCGGTGGGTCTCAAGCGTGTAACGCATTACCTCTAGTTGAGGATATGGTTCCCAAAGAGGCCTTAGAACAAGTTGTGAAATCCCTTGTTAAGAGTGTTGAGGTAGATTGGGATAAGCATCTAAACGTAGGAATAATTGGGGCTAAATACGTTCCAGAGGCGTTGACAAGGTATGGATATGTTGACCTTGCATATGACACTTTAACACAGGAAAGTTATCCCAGTTACGGCTATATGATCAAAGAAGGAGCTACGACACTTTGGGAGAGATGGGAAAAACTTACTAGAAGTGGTATGAATTCTCATAATCATCATATGTTTGGAAGTGTGGATAATTGGCTTTACAAGTATGTTGCCGGCTTAGAGGTTTTAGAACCAGGCTTTAAGAAAGTTTTGATAAAGCCTTGGCTCTATAAGAGGCTTAGTCACGCTTCAGCATCTGTGAGAAGTATTAGAGGGTTAGTTTCTGTTGAATGGGAGCTTAGGAATAGCGTATTCAAACTTAAAGCTACGATACCTTCATTTGCTGAAATTCACTTACCTAAAATTAGTGAGAAGGTTGAAGTGCTAGAGAGCGGATCTATTATCAGTGAGAAAACTCCCGGAATACTCTCCATTAAGGAAGGATCTGATTGGATAATAGTTGAGGCTAGCTCTGGAAACTATGATTTCGAAGTGAGAAGTGTTAAAGGTAGATAGCCTTTTTATCTTGTTAAAAATCTTAACTATTGTTATTTAAAAGATAAAATATTTTTATAGATTTACTTATCAAAATAATATCTTAGCTTTTGCGATATTTACATCCTTACAGCGTCTTATGATTGGTTTCATTATTGTTCCCTTAACGCTTATTGGAATAACGTTAAGTTTATTTCCCCTCAGCTTAACTTCGTCTATTAAACTTGAATGATCTTTTGTAAAGTAATATAATTCTAAAGTTGTGTCTTCCTTTGGTTCTATTAACATGCAAGTCTTATTGAGTACCGGTATAGGTGTACTTCCATTGATGATTTCTCATCCCAAGTATAGCTTAAATTAATGCCAATAACTCCTTTTTTAACCACTTGCCACTCTTAATCCCAGTGGATGTACTCCATCCCCAAATCCACTCCTTATCCACATCTCCCCCATCGATATCTAGTAGCACTGGTAAGTTAATCGATGGTTGAGGTGAATAAGCTATGGCATAAGGCTTTGAAGAACTAATAATATCTACCTCATCCGTGAATAACGGTAAATGTAACTGGCATATCATTCACTTATCATGCAGCTCCACTCTCATATAATTTTATACTGAGTACGCAAGGTTTTTCCTCTACGCATTTATTTAGATCAACGAAATCAAGGGGAATCTCAACCATTTTTCCAAATCTACCAACGTTGGCTTTTAGGATACCCTTTATGACGGAGAAATAGTATATTCCTCCAGCGAACAGATCATCTGCCTCAAATCCAACCCACAGCATTAGGGAATCCTTATCGAAAATCCTTCTGGGCAATTTGGCTATAAGTTGATAATAGGCCATAAGTAAACGTTTCTTTTGATGTCAGTTAATAAGCTCTTTGGTTTGCCATATTTAGCATTCTTGAATTTTAGATATTCATACTCATCCCAACTAAATTCCCAGTAGTCATTGGGGTTGAATCCCTCAAAAGTGTTCTCCTTACAGTAGTCTTCACTCTTCTCCAACAATAAAAACGTCATCCAATTTACGCCCGTTTAGTAAGGGTGCAAAATCTTAAGACCATACTATCAAATCTCCTTAAGTATTATAATAACATATACTTCTCTCATTAGAGAAGGGGAAGGTAAATACCACAAATCTTATATAATAGCTCATGAAGAAGCTCTATAATGAGAATAGGGAATTTTAATGTGGAAATAGAATTTATCGCAGATAATATTCTCAGAGTTTTGTACTATTATGGAAGGGAAGCCGTAATAGATAATAGTCTAGTTGTATTACCGAACCTAGAGAAGCTAAGCATTAAAGGGGAAAGTACGAGTCCATCTATAATCTCTTTGTCCAGTAAATCTCTCAGTGTAGATATAAACACTTCTAACGGAGAGTTAATAATAAAGGACAACAAGGGGGGAATTGTTGTTAAGGAGAAGAGAAGGGATTTGAAATTTAACGAGGAGTTATCAACTTACAACGTTGAGCAAGAGTTTGGGTTGAGTGAGGGTGAAAGATTATATGGCTTGGGACAACATGCAGGTGGAAATGGTTTAGGTCAATCCTCAGCCTACAAGTTAGACTATAATGGTCTTTCCATCATGTTGTCTCAGAGAAATACTGATATCGGCATTCCATTCATGATTTCTAGTAAAGGTTATGGAATATTGTGGGATAACTATTCCCTAGGATCAATAAGTCTTAAGGGGAACGAATTGAGGGTTTGGTTTGAAGCTGGTAAAAAGATAGACTACTACGTAATTTTCGGTGACTTCATAGACGATGTGATAAAGGGTTATAGGAAGTTGACTGGAGATACCCCTCTCTTACCTAAATGGGCTTATGGGTATTGGCAGAGTAAGGAAAGGTATAAGTCACAAGATGAGTTAGTAAGCGTAGTTAAGGAGTTTAGAGAAAGGAAGATACCCCTAGATGTAATAGTGCTAGACTGGCGGTATTGGGGAAAATATGGGTGGAACGCTTTCAAATTTGATGAGATAGATTTTCCGAGACCTAAAGATATGGTCGAGGAAATTCATAAAATGGGAGCTAAGTTGGCAATATCAATATGGCCCACTTTTGGGAAGGAGACTGAAGTGTTTAAGAATATGGAGAGTAAAGGGTGTATAATTCCGGGGACTACAGCAGTTAATCCCTTTAAGGAGGGATGTAGAGAGCTTTTCTGGAGTTACGTAAAGAGGTTTTACGATATAGGAATAGATGCCTATTGGTTAGATGCCTCAGAGCCCGAAACTGGACTAGGCTTAGTCTTCTTCTCCCCAATTCATGATGTGGATTTAGGAATTGGAAAAGGATATGAACATTTGAACGCTTACCCATTAATGGAAACTAAGGCTGTTTATGAGGGGCAAAGGAGAATTAGTGATAAAAGAGTTGCAATATTGACTAGATCTGCATTTGCCGGTCAACAGAGGTATTCAGCAATAAGTTGGTCTGGGGATGTATTAGGGGATTGGGCTACATTGAGGTCTCAAATCCCCGCTGGTCTTAACTTTTCAATTTCTGGCATACCCTACTGGACTACTGATACTGGTGGATTCTTCTCTGGAAATCCGGAAACTAAGGCTTATGCAGAGATTTTCGTTAGGTGGTTCCAGTGGAGCACTTTTTGCCCTATACTTAGAGTTCACGGTACAATATTTCCTAAGGAGCCGTGGAGATTTCCAAAGGAATATCAAGACGTTATCCTTAAGTATATAAGGCTTAGATACGAATTACTTCCTTACATTTACTCATTGGCATGGATGACGTATAGCAATGGATACACAATTATGAGACCACTAGTTATGGATTTTCGTAACGACAAAAACGTTTACGATCTTGATGAACAATACATGTTTGGTCCTTATATAATGGTATCTCCAGTAACATTGCCAAGTATTAGAGAAAAAGATGTTTACTTACCCTCTGACGAGTATTGGTATGACTTCTGGACTGATGAGAAGTTGGAAGGAGGAAGAACAACAGACGTTAAAGTTTCATTAGGTACAATACCCCTATTTGTGAGAGGTGGTGCCGTTCTACCATTATTGGGAAAAGATGTGAGTAATGCAATGGAGGACTGGGATGTACTTCACTTAAGGATATATCCAGGTAAAGATGGTTACTTCGAAATATACGATGACGATGGTGTTACGTATGATTACGAAAGGGGAAAGTACTTTATCGTACCTATCAGATGGGATGATAATAAACAAGAGCTCACCATAGGAAAGAAAAGAGGAGACCTAGAGATGAGGAAGAGAATCATGATAACTTGGGTTGAAAAAGGTAAGGGTATTGAGTACTCGAAGCCAGACGTGGAGGTAGAATATGATGGTAAGGAAAGTATTACGGTTAAAAGACATTAGTATTTTTATTTTATTATTCTTTTGTCTTAACAATGAAGGAATTCAAGTTAGCCGTTTACGTTACAGCCCCAACTCTAAAGAGTCTAAATGAAGAAAGGACCAATCATCTTATTGAAAAGCTTAAAGAGCTGGGAGTATCTAAGGTCTATTTGGAGAATTATAGGGATGGGCTAACGCTGGATGCGAATACAATGGTTAAGTTCAAAGAGGTTTTTGGGAAACAGTTTGAAGTTGCTGGAGGGATTGCTATTGGCACGTGGGGTGAAGGTTGGGGTGAAATGGAGAATTTTGGTTTCAAAGTAGCTTGTTTAGCTGATGAGAGAAATAGGGAATTAGTCAAAAGAGTTGTTGAAGAGCACGCAAGTGTTTTTGACGAGATAATAATTGACGATTTTTGGGCTAATTGGTGCCACTCTGAGATTGACGTTAAACTGTTTAACTCGATGTATGGATTAAACTTCACTAGAGATACGTTAGTTAAAATGTTGAGAGATCCAGTCATATCACGTTTATGGTGTGACTACTCTTCTTCTCTGGTCTATAACGTTTCAAGGGATTACGTTGTAGAGCCGGCTAAGAGAATAAACGGCAAAATTAAGATAACTCTAAAGGTTGCTGAGTGGAGAGAAGACTTCTATCATAAAGGTCTTAAGTTAGATAAGTTGTCTGAAATCTTTGATAACATTTATGTAGGTACTGAGGCTAGGGAATACACTGCGAGATATGGCTCACTTTACATAGTGGACTACGTAAGGGGTATAGTTGGTGATAAGTTAAAGGGAGTTTGGTTTGATACCTTCATAGGTGGAGAAGGTGGGGATTACGGTAGTCTTAAAACGTATTTACAACAATTCATTTTGAGTGCATTTGGCCTTACTGAAGAGTTAACTTTGTTTGAGGCTGGGGATATTTTAGACCTTGAGAGGTGGCACTTATTTGAGGGTATTAAGGAAAATAAGGAAAAGGTACAGAAGTGGAGAGTAGACATTAAGGAATATGGCAATATGGGTTTGAAGAGGTTACCAGTACAGCATTTTGTACCTCAAAGGGTGGATAAATATGTAGAAGATCACTTGGGAATAATAGGAATTCCATTAGAAGTTTCTAACGTTGTAAATTCAAACGATATAGTCCTCATTACTGAGTCAGATATTTACCATATTGACATTGTCGACTTACTAAATAGAGGAGTTAACTTACTGTTCACGGCCAGTGCAGCTAAAAAACTCATCGAAGTTCTGGGAGATACTGCATTAAAGATCCTTGGCGTGAGTAACGTAATTTTTGATAGTGTTAATGCAAATGCGTTAACTAAGGATGGAAAGACTTTTTATTGGGCATACTATAAGAGGCAAGGAAACTTTCCAATTGGGCCTATATTTTCCTTAAACGGCGCTGCACCAATTCTTTACGCCTATGACAATTCGGAACTTTATCCAGTAGTCTTCCAGAATACCTATTCCAATGCTAAAGTTTACGTTATATCCCTTACTTCCTATTTACCATATCTGATTTCAGAGTTTTACCCTAGTATTGCGAGACAAATAATTAGGGATATCGTTGGAGAGCATATCAGTATAAAGGCTATTTCCGCTTCTCCCCTCTTGTTTTCATTAATAGTTAAAAGAGATGGAGTTGTGACAGTTTTAAATCTAAATGACTTCCCAATTAGATTAACGTTAAGTGTTGATTCTAAAAAGTACAAAATAAAGAGTGTTGAAGACATGAAATTATTGCAATCTAATGAAAATGAGGTCAGGGTGAGGTTAAAAGAAAACTCTTTTGGTGTGCTGAGACTTGAAAATGTCTAGTGCCTTAATGGTCTTATAGGTGGTACACTATTTAAGTGCTCTATCTCGTCAGTTATTCCACCATTTGTAGCGATTTCCCTATATACAAGGGCTGAAGGTCTCCAGTACAGTCTTTTAGTACCATAATCCACCTTTAACAGGCCAAACCTCATGGAGAAACCTGAAGCCCATTCGTAATTATCAGCTAAGGACCAGTGCAAATATCCTCTAACATCAGCACTACTATTTATTGCCCTATGAACTTGATAAACGTGAGACACCAGATAATAAGGTCTTTGATAATCTGCATCATCCGCAATACCGTTTTCTGTAACGTACATATGGAGATGATACCTATTCCAATACTTCGTTAAAACGTCATATAACCCCTCTGGGAAGAACTCCCAGCCGAAGTCACTTGTTGGTAATCCTGCTAAGCTTACTGAATTCCTCTCACATCCATGACCATATCCTCCTAAGCTAACGTATCCCTTTTCGGTCTTCTTAACTACAGTCCTAGTGTAGTAATTAACACCAATCCAGTCTAACCTACCCCTTAAATCATCTCTCACAACCTTCTCCCTCCCTTTCATAATCTCACCCCTTATTATGGCATCAAAGAACGCCCATCTGTTATCGTATTCGGCCATTTCAACAGCCTCCATATCTTTCTCCGTCAACGGTTGGAATGAAGAATTTGCGTAAATTATACCTATTGGCTTCTTAGAAACGCTCTTTATTCCATCATATGCCCTTACGTGAGCTTGAATAATGTTGTACATAGCCTTTCTGGAAAGTTCAAAGCTTAGATATCCTGGAGGGAAACCAGACTTAACACCAACATATCCTAAACCTCCAACTACATTAGGTTCGTTCATTGTCGAGTACTCGTCTACTAGGTCGTCAAACTTCCACGCTATGTAGGCTGAGAATCTGGCGAATTCGTAAACTGTTCTAGTGCTTAGCCAACCCGTTGGTCCGCTTAAATCTCCTCTTCTTACTCTAATTGGGTCGTGTAGCCACGAGGGTAAGGGCCAATGGTACATGTTTAGTATGAAATAAATCCCCCTACTTTTCAAGTCCTTGAATATTTCCCTATAGTGGTTTAATGCGTCTTTATTTGCGTGTTCGTCGAGTCTTCTTAGTTCGTTTTGGTTTATTTCAACCTCTGTAACATCTTGTTTTGATTCGTCAAAGTTTTGTGGTTTTGGTAGTGGGTTTGGAAATATTCTGGACCATTCAACATTTAGTCTAGCCATTTTTAATCCCATTTTTTGTGCATTGTCGTGGAATGTCTTGTAGTTTCCCCAATAGTCTGGTCCGTTTTCTGGGAGATCTCCGCTTACTAATCCTGCTGCTATATTTTCTGGATCGTGCACCCATTTATACCAGTCCGTATTTGGATCTTCTGACCCTGGTGTGCCCATTTCAGATTGGAATCCGGCTTGAGACCAACCGAACCTAAAGTTTTTTGGAAAAGAATACATAACTTTATTTAAGCTCAGTATTATTTAAGCTTTGAGCGAGTATCTTTTATCGTCAAGAATAGGGGAGATACAGAGAATCTTAGTATGGATGAAATGATAAGCATGAGATTTATTGAGTACATTGGATTATAAAACTGTGAGACGTAACTATACGCTACTCCCCCTAATATTGATCCAGTCATTACTCCGCAACCTACTGTTAAATTATAAACTGCCAAATTTTTCCTTATTGTGAAATCATCTGAGTTATCAAATATATAAGCAATGTAAGTCACTGATCCCACAGCGTTAGTAAACCCACTGGCTAGGTTAGTAATATAAATGATGTAAATGGAATTAGATAGTGCATAAGATAATGGATAAATGGTAAAAAGTGCGCTACCGAGGAAAAGCGTTAATCTTCTCTTAGTATCGGTTAATTTAGCCACAATCCTTTGAAACAGGATTGTGGTAACTCCAGTTTCCACACTTAATATTGCTATATTTTCATCGTTCATGTGGAATTTATATACTTGTGCTAACGGGAAAATTGGCCACGCTAATGATAATACTAGGTTAAAGAGGAATACAGTAGCTAAAAATCTTTTTAACAAAGATGTACTTTTTACTCCCCTTTCCTCTAATGTCGTATCTGTCTCTATCTTTCTAGACAAGTAAGCAGAACCAACAAGCATCAATCCAGAGATAAGGAAGAATTCTCTTATTAGCTCCGTGTTACTTCCCGTAATTAAACCCGTTATTAAAGTGGCTGCCAATGCCCCTATTGTTCCGTAAACTAGATATAGGGATAATGTGGATCCTCTACTATTCTTACTTATTTTATCCATTATCAAATTCCATCCAAAATTTGCAATACCAATACTTATCGTGATAATAAAATAGACAATAAGGAATGTTAGGTTAAAGGGTATAAACGCGCTTATAACCCATAGTAGCCCGTTAACTAATGTACCTATAAATATTAGGAGTTTAGCTTTGGATTTAATGAAGTTTAGGAAATATTGCGAAATGTTAGGTACTGCATTAGTTGCTGATGTGATTAAGGCTAATTCCTCTGAGTTCATTCCGAAGTACGCTGATACAAATGATATGAATGGATTTACCAGATTATTTGCAAGATTTGATAAGATTGCAAAAATTTTTAGATATTTCAATCAAGTTCACTAGTAATTTTCCATTAGGAAATTAAAAGTTAACTTACAATAGTGAATGGATACCAAACCTAAAAATTCTAAATTTGAACGTAATACTACAAGGTTATTCATAATAGAAAGCTTTAAAATGTATAGTATAATTCCTACATTTTATTAATGTGTCAGGATTAATTTTTGTATTTATAAACGGATTAATTTAAAAGGTACCAAATTGAAATGTATTTATGGGTTATGTAGACGCTCATACACACGTTTGGTTTAAGGAAGCTCTACCCAAGGATTTCTTCTTTAACGATTCGGGCTATGAGTATACACCACCTAGCGTTCAAGATATTACAAATGAAATGGACAGTGCTAATATCGACTATATAGTGATAATAGCATATCCCAGCAGAGAGATATGGCGTACTAAGGAGGACTTTCCAATCAACATGATAAGAGTTGTGAAGGAGTACGCAAATAGGTTTTCCATTGTTGGTGGGATCGAGCCAAACAAGTTGAACCTCAATGAGGCTAAGGAGTGGTTAGAAAAGCAATATGAGGCCGGGGTTTCCGGCTTTAAGTTGCATCCAGTCCACTCTCATGTAAAGCCAAATGCTTATAGAGAGGAGGAAGGTGGGCTGAAACAACTTGAGTTACTTTACGAGTTCGCGCAAGATCACAACTTACCAGTTATTATTCACACTGGTACTAGTGTGTTCTTAAAGGCTAGGAATAAGTACGCTGATCCAATATTCGTTGATGACATAGCTGTGGATTTTCCAAGGCTAAAGATCGTATTAGCCCATATGGGGAGGCCCAATTACGTCCCAACAGCTTTCCAACTGGTTAGGATAAGGAAGAACATCTACGGTGAAATCTCTTCCATTCCTCCCAAGAAACTATTGGAATATTTGCCTAGACTTGAGGAAATAAGGTATAAGACGATTTACGGCAGTGATTACGGTGGGCCGGGTATAAAAAGTATCTCATATAACCTAAAGGAGTTTTTGTCCATAAACATTAGCGAAAAAGCAAAGTTCGATATGGCTAGCAATAATCCAAAAGCCTTATATAAGCCCTTATAGTGATATTTTTACTTCCTTATCTTCAATTGATGACCTATATATTCCATCAATAATAGAATGAAGGATTACACTCTCCTCACCAGCTACTGGAGGTTCCTTATCTTGTAAAACGCTATCCACAAAAGCCTTTACCATTTCGAAGTATATGTCAACTTTTCTTAGTGCGGGTTTAGTATCGGTAAGGAAGTTCTCAGTTCTACTGTGGAAGGAAATATCCGTGATCGCCTCATGCCCAGTTGCCTCAATTCCTCCCCTATCCCCTAATACCCTTATGTAACTCTTCTCCTCCATATGAGACACATTAGCTGCCCAACCAACTTCTATTATTAAACTTACATCACCTTCAAGCTTTACCAATCCAACAGCGTAGTCATCCAAACTGAAATTCTCTGGATCCCAAGATCCCCAATTGAACTTAACTTCTTCCTTTTTATTTCCGAATTTCGTATATACCTTACCTACAACGCTTTTTGGCTTCCTGAACTTTAACAAGGTAAGTAAATTATCTATTAAATAGCATCCAATATCTAATAGCGCACCCCTTCCTCCAGAAAATGTTTTATCAATGAACGTAGGTATCCCCGGTATGCCTCTCCTCCTAACTAAATACCCATAGGCTACGTAAGGCTCTCCCAATAAGTCCTTGGCTACGATCTCTTCGCCATATTGCAATGCTGGAGAGAATCTACTCCAGTATCCTACCATTAACTTTAATCCCTTCTTTCTAGCCGCATTAACTACCTCCTTAACTTCATCCAAGTTAGCCCCTAATGGTTTATCAACTAAAACGTTAACTCCCCTATTTAGTACGTCAATGGCTATCTTGGAATGTAATCCAGTTGGCGTTACAATGCTTACGGCATCGAGGGACTCCTTTTCTATCATCTCCATGTAGTCCAAGTAGCATTTAATCTTGTACTGTAAGGACACTTCCTCACATCTTTCTTTGTTTACATCAGCTATAGCTATGGTTTCTACTTTATCGTTCAGCTTAGTCAATGGAATTAGATGTCTATTTCTTCCGTGACCACCTACTCCTATGACTCCGTATCTAATTTTCATAAGTATTATATGCTACAAAAGGTTATAAACTATCATACGCAAAGTTTATACTTAGTCAGACTTTAAAGGGCAAGGTAACTTCATTCAGTATTAACGTCCAAGGTTCACCGTATCTATTCACACTGTATATGAGGTCATTTACTTTCTTAGATATGGAGCGCAAGAATCTCTTTGCGTCCCATGTTAAGGTCTCGAAGTCCGTGTACATTTTTGAGTAAAGCTTTTTCTCGAGGACTGCCCAAGGTCCCTCAGTTGGGCTCTTGTCTGGAGAGTAAGGCGGTAGGTAGATAAACTCCAATTATTTTCCTCAAGGAATTCCCTCACTTCGTTACCGTGAATTCTAGCGTTGTCCATTATTATCACGATTTTCTCGTCCTTTACCACCCTTCCCAAGTAAAGTATGATATCTTTTGAGTTAAGTGAAGACTTCTTATAGGTCGAATAGGAAAGCTATTCCCTTAATCGTTATCCCTCACACTACTGCAAACCTCTTCCTCTTTGGATTAACCTTTATTCCTCCTCCTACCTTCATCCAACCTTTACCCTTGTTTATGTAGGATACGTACGACTCGTCGAAGACATGTATCTTATACCCTTCCCTTATTTTTTAAAAGCCTCTCCCCTTGTTCCTTTATCCATCCTTCTACGGCTTTTTCATCTCTAACGTAGGTCCTCTTACCCTTCTTGTACTTGAGGCCAATTCCTTAAGTATGGAGCTTAAACTCCTCGGATTATATTTTATCCCAAATTCCTTCTCAAGTATGTACGCTATGTGCTTCAAGGTCTAGAAGTCGTAGTTTAACCCGAAATCTCTAGGGCTCTTATCCAAGATTTGGATGAGCTTTTCCTTGTCCTTCAGCTTCGTAGATCCCTTCCTAGGCTTAGCGCTCAAATCCTCCATCCTCAACCACTTGTGAAGATGGAAACATCGTACTTCTTCGCCACTTCCTTAATGCTCATTCCGTTCCTCACGTCTTTTACTGCGTTAATCCTTCTCTCTTCCTCTTGCTTCTTGTTAAGCCTTATTCCATGCGTGCTGGATTTCGGCATAACAAGCTAGTATTACTTAATCAAATATAAATATTGCTCTTTAAGGTCTACTAAGTATAAATAACAGTTGAAAAGATGAAATATATTACCCCTAAGTTTGTTAAAAATTCTTAATAGTATCACTTGTATTAATAAAAGATCACTATCTTCTTTGTATTTTAAATAAGATCTTTTAAATGATAACGTAGTTTTCAACGTTTGAAAACGTAATTTATACATTCCTATATGGATATAAGTATAGGGCAGTAAGCTTTAAAAACTTGAATATACATTTATATATTAGTGAAACAAAATGGCTTTACTACAGTTGAGGAAGAAAGAAGAACAACCAAAGAAAGAAGATGAAAAAGAGAGAGAAGAAATAATATCAATTGATAAACTACCAGAAGAGTATTTAAGACTTGAATATCCAAACGATTGGAAGTATCTGCAAAAGGTAAAAGGATATTGTTTTTTGAAACTATAAATAGCTGTATTCTCGTTTTATATATATATGAAGTATATTAAATTAGGTGATTCTGGAGTTAAGGTATCTCAAGTTGCTATAGGTACGTGGTTTCTTCCTAGATTACAAGAGAAGGACGAACTAGGTATACATAAAGTGGATAAAGAAACTACATTAAAGATCCTTAAAAGAGCATATGATGAGGGAGTTAACTTCATAGATACTGCAAATAGATATCACGGCGCTATGGCACCAGTGGATTTGGCACATGTAGGTAATGCCGAGCGCATTGTTGGAGAATTTCTAAAAACTGTGAATAGGGAATCTGTCGTAATTTCGACTAAGGTTAGGGGTAAGATGGGTGAGTTCGCTAATGGAGAAGGTTTGTCCAGGAAACATATACAATGGCAAATTAAGGAAAGCTTGAAAAGGTTAGGCATATCATACATAGATCTCTATTTCATCCATTGGCCAGATCCCGATACTCCCAAGCTGGAAACCCTAAGAACGCTGAATAGTTTAGTGAACAATGGCTTAGTTTATTATTTGGGCGTTAGTAATCATTCTGCAATTGATGTGATGGAATTCCTACATTTAAGTAAGAGGTATAACTTGGAGAAATTCGTGGTAATGCAAGAGAAATACAACATGTTGGAAAGGGATATAGAGAAAGATAAGGTTGATATCGCAAGAAGGTATGGATTAGTAGTTATGGCTTATTCACCGTTAGCTCAAGGGTTTCTCACTGGAAAGTATACGGATAGAAATGGTTGGAAGGTTGAGGAACTTAGTAGAGCTACTATAAGTGAAGACTTAAAGAAAAGATACTTTACCGACGCTAATTTAAAGATATTATTGGGGCTTAAGGATATTGCATCAGAACTGGGGATAACCCTGTCCCAATTGGCTATCGCGTGGCTTCTCAAGAGAGGTGAACAGCTCGGTGTTACAGTAATCCCACTTATTGGAGCCAGTAAAGTTGAGCATTTAGAGGACAACCTATCTGCGTTAAATGTGAATTTGAGAGATGAGCATATGAAAAGAATAGAGGAAATATTAGGAAAATCCACATGACTTGTAAACGTCAAGAGCTGCTCTTAAATCCCTCAAGGCAATTTCAGGTGGCATAGGTACTTCAGTATTGTTTTTCACAGCGTTTACAAATCTCCTTATTTCTTCCTCTATTGGATTCACCTTTTCAACCTCTATTCTTTCCTCTTTACCATCAACGTTTAATATCAGATCTCCGTAAGGCTTTCCCATAACTCTCGTATTCGGATCTTCTATTAAACTCCCTTTCTCCCCATAAACCTCAAACGCTGGCACTTTTGGTGGATTTGGGGTTGCCCAACTATATAATAATAGCCCTAGATGTCCTTTTCTAAACTTAAAAGTGGCTAAAGTTAAATCTTCTCCTTCTATACCCGAGAAGTATCTCCCACAAATTCCCTTGACGCTTTCGTATTCTCCACCTAAATTAAGCAATGTATCTATGAAATGAACACCCCCATCTATAAGTGCTCCTCCTCCCATTTTCTCCTTTTCTCTTCTCCATCCCTTTGGCTGATATAAGTGAGTTGATCTCACAATTATTAGGGATAGGTTCCCTAATCTCGATAAAAGCTCCCTCGCCTTTCTAACTGATGATTCGAAATAGAATTGTTCCAAAACCATGAATTTCCTTTTAGTCTCTTTTGCAGTATTTATCAATCCCATTGCCTCTTCTATTGTCCTCGCTATTGGCTTCTCAAGCATTAAGTGTTTCCCAGCCTTCATGGCCATTGCGCCCATTGGGTAGTGTTGGTCATGACTCACTAATAAGTCAACGATGTCAACATCTGATTTTATAACATCTTCGTAATTTGTAAAATAACTCTTTGCGTTAAACTCCTTTACACACTCCCTTGCCTTTTCGTCATTTCTGCTAAATACGTAATAGTCTATTCCGCTTATATTCTTCATAGCCCTTAAATGTACTTTTCCGAAACCGTCACATCCCACTACAGCAATTTTCACAGCCTAATAAATTAGTTTTTTAAATATTTAAACATTACCTTTTATGGTGCGGTAATAGAAATCTTTTTAAGTTAAATCAAAAAATAAGGCTATTCGTGAAGAGAGCATCTATAGTGACTTCGAAGTTTAAGGCTGAAGTTAAGACCGATTTGGATAGGGAATTGAATTTGAGAGAAGAGTTAGTTAAAATTGATGGTAATAGGGTGTCAGTTTTTGATGGCGATAAGGAGGTATTCAGTGTGGATAATGTAATAAAACTTTCCTTGGAGACAGGTATAAGCGTGGATAAACTAATAGGCTTTACTTCAGACGGTAAGGAAATTGAGATTGCTTATTTCACCAAGAGAAAAGAGGAATTATTCAAGAAGGTTATTGATGCGTTTAATAAGGGTGAGCAGATAGAAGTAAAGGATGAGAAGAGTGAGGAGGGTGTAAGAGTTGGTGTAGGCACACTAAGGTGGCTTTGGAACATTGCTTCTAGATATAGGAAGACAATGATATTTGGCGCTACTCTTTCCTTAATAACAACTGGCCTTAATCTAGTTCCTCCATACTTACTTAAAATATTAATTGATAGCGTATTATTATCGCCCTCTCACCCTTCCACGCTCTTCATCAACATTATAGTGTATTTAATAGCATCATATTCGGCACTTGCTTTATTATCTTCTATTCAGAATAGAACACTAAACAATCTAGGTTCCAGAATAATAAACGATTTAAGGGAAATACTGTACAAACATGCGATTAACCACGATTATTCATTCATAGAGAGAATATCTCCTAGTAGGATACTCTCTAGACTTACGACTGATGCAGGAAATACAAATTGGCTATTGGTTTGGGGATTGCCGACACTTGTTACCAACTTATTTACAATAATTGGAATAGGTGTGATTTTATTTACATTAAATCCTACGTTAGCAGCTTTCATATTAATCCCAGTACCCGCAATAATATACCTGATCATCTCATATAGAAGAAAGTCCCATAGGCTCTACCATCGAAATTGGAGGAGAAGTGCAGATATTACCTCTAGGATAAATGATACAATACCTAACTTCCTCGTAGTTAGATCCTTTTCCAAAGAGGAATATGAGTCCAAAAGGCTAAGGGAAATGTTAAATAAGCTTTATGAATCCAGTATTGCGATTAATAAGATGAATTCAGTATACTGGCCTTTAATGGGATTCGTAGTTAATCTCTCAACTGTATTAATATGGTGGGTAGGAGGACATGAGGTAATCTCTGGTATTATAGAAATAGGTGTGATAACAGCGTTTATAGCTTACGTTTCCCAGTTTTACGGACCAATCAATAACTTAAGTAACGTTTTGCCATTTATACAACAGTCTTTAACATCTGCAGAGAGGATTAGGGAAGTGTTAGAAGTTAAACCTCAAATAACAAATCCGGAAAACCCTAAGAGACCTAATATGCCTGCTGAGATACGTTTCGAACATGTTTATTTCGGTTATGATCCGCACTTCCCCGTAGTTAAGGATATTAATATTGAAATAAAGCCTGGGGAAAAAGTAGCAATTGTTGGCAAAAGCGGTTCAGGGAAGAGTACGATAGCTAAACTGCTTCTGAGATTCTATGACGTTAATGAGGGTAGAATTCTCATTGATGGCATAGATATTAGAGAAATAGATTTAAATTATCTAAGAAGGAAAGTGGCGTATGTACCTCAAGACGTCGTATTATTTGATACCACGGTAGGATATAACGTTGTATATGGTACAGATAATCTAAGTGAGGTTGACGTAATTAGAGCATGTAAGATTGCCAAAATCCACGATGAGATAGTTAAGTTACCGTTCGCTTATGATACAATTTTAGGGGAAAGGGGAACGTATTTATCAGGAGGACAGAGACAGAGGTTAAGTATTGCGAGGGCAATTATAAAGAATCCAGATGTGTTGATATTTGATGAAGCAACTTCTAATTTGGACGTTACAAGTGAAAGAGAGGTTTACGAAACAATGATGGATGTCTCTAAAGGTAAGACGGTAATAATGATAACGCATAATGTGCATGAGGTTATGAACTCAGATAAGATTATAGTCTTAAGTAATGGTAAAGTAGTGGAGGAAGGAAAGCCAATTGAGTTACTAAATAAGAAAGGGGAATTCTATAAAATGTTTAAGGAACAGATTAACGAGGAAAATATCTTCGCCAGAATGAAACAAAATAGCAAAGAGGAGAAAATTATTGTAAACCTTATTGATATTCATAATGTGAAGATAGATCAATCTGTTAGGAGAAGTACCGTAGATGTTATTTATCAAGGGAAGGTGTACCGGGTTTTAGTGCCAAAAATGTTATTTCCAATAACTAAACCAACGTTTATAGGTCTTTATGACGAGAGTGGTAAGGAGATATTCTTGATAGATGATTATACTAAATTGGACGAAAAATCTCGTAAAGTATTAGAGAACGCATTAGCTTATAATAATTTAATATTCCAAGTGAGGAAAATAAACGAGATTAACATAAAGGGTGATCAATTGGAATGGGACGTGGAAACTAATAAAGGTCCAATAAAGGTCTACACGATTGGAAGGAGGAACGTAGTTGTCCTAGATTCTAAAGTAGTTTTAATTGATAAAAACGATAATCTTTACGAAATTGATCTGGATAAGATAGATAGGAAGAGCTTTAAGATACTGGTTGAGACTGTTTAAGAAGCCATTGAGGGATATCTATTTTCACCTCTCTCCCTTCTAAAGCCGATTTGTATATACTTTCTAGTATGGCTAGTCCTATAGCACCTTGTTCCGCTGAACATAATGGGTACTCCGGGATTCCCTTTGAAATGGAATCCATGACGGTTCTCCACACCTCTCTATATACGCTTCCTCTTTGTTGTTGAGTTGAAGGTGTACTGAGGAAGAGTTCATCCGCAATATTCCTCATAAAATTTAACATTCCATTATCTATATGTATTCCACCCTTATTTCCTAAAACTACTACTTCCATTTTATTCTCCTTTATATATGAAGCCCAACTCACCTCCATGTAGGCTGATATTTCGTCCCCTAAATTTAAAAAGGCTGAACCAAAATCCTCAACCTCAACCTTAAAGTTAGGCAGATTAGGTGAGGGATAAACTGAGAACTTAGTCTTGTCATTAGAGAAAGCGCTATATGTTTTACCCGTAACACTTTTAGGCATTGGGAAGTCTGAGAGGAAAAGTAATAAATCTACGATATGTGTACCTATGTCAAATACTGCACCACCTTTAGCTAAGTCCTTCTTAATGAATGTCGGTGAGGTAGGTATTCCTCTTTGCCTTATATAAAATCCTCTCATATGGTATATTTTACCTACTTCACCACTTCTTATCAATTTCTTAGCAATTAACATCGCTGGGTTAAACCTATTTTCATGGCCTACAACTAATACCTTATTTCTTTTTCTCGAAGCCTCCACTAGTGTTAAAGCCTCTTGAAATGAAGTAGCCATTGGCTTTTCCACGTAAACATTTGCGTCACTATTTATGGCATCTAATGCTATGGTTGCGTGAAGGCTGTGGGGTACTGCTACTAAAACGAGGTCTGGATTTTCATTTCTTAGCATTTCCTTGTAATCTAAATAACCTTTACACCCTGTTTTTTGAGAGAAATCTTTCACTCTTTTTTCATCTATGTCCGCGCAGTAGTCCACTTTTATCCCCAAGTCAGTTAGTGCTGGAAGATGGCCAGTAGTTACCCATCCTCCTAGCCCTACAATTCCTAATTTCATATCTAACATTTAATTATTAGATTTAAAAACTTTATTTGACGAGCGTTATGTAAAATAAAAAGGACTGCTTTCATATCTTGCTATCTCAACTCACCTGAAAATACACTTGATTGAGCTTGGAGAATTAAAGCTCCTCTAGTTCTATGAAAGCTGAGATCCTTAATTAGTATGATGAAAGAGTGAGATGAACATCCCTCAGAGCTGATGAGAGTCAGTACTTAAATAAACCCGTAATTTGGTAAATAGAATAAAGAGAAATCGGTATTTTCTATAATAAGAGACTAGTTATGTTTAGAAAACCTCTTTTATTTTCAGATACAATAGTGACATTAACATTCTCATTATTCCTATTCCAATTAGCATGATATTTATGCCAACTGCTAAACTGAACCATTCTGAAATAAGATTGAACATTAAACTTGAAATTGTTGAACCTAAAAGTGCGGCAATTCCGTTAAACATGTTGTATAGAGCTATATTAATCCTCTTTTCGTAATAGTCAGAGTGGTCAAATAGGAACGCAGTATAAGAGATTGAGGCGGAGTTCGTAAATCCAGAAACTAGATTAGCAATATATATCTCATAAGGTGTGGTGGAAAATGCATAAGCTAGTGGGAAAGTTGCTAAGGCAAATCTTCCAAAGAACATAACGAATTTTCTATGCCTATCAACTAATCTACCCACGAGCCTCTGTAATGCTAGGGTGGATGTTCCTCCTGTAACGTTAATTACAGCTACTTGAAATTCGTTCATATGGAACTTATACACTTGTGCCAATGGAAAAATCGGCCATGCCATTGACCATACAAATGTAAAGATAAAGTTTGTCAAGATGAATTTTCTTACTTCAAGATTTGATGAAAACAGTTTTATACCATTACCTCTTGCAAACTCCGCATCAACATCTGAATTATAGATTACGTAAGCGTTAAAAGCATATATTAAACCAGAAATGATAAAAAAGTACCGCATTAAGTCTAAATTATTACCTACGATAAATCCAGTTATTAATGTAGCTATTAAACCACCTATTGAGGCGTAAAAGTTATAATATGCTAGTGTTCTTCCTCTATGGGTTGTACTTATTTTATCCAAAATCAGTAACCAACCGAAGTTCGCAGCACCCAGACAAGTACTTATAATCGAGTAAACCAATACGAAATACTCATTGTATATTGCGTAAACTCCTATTAATATCCACAGTAAACCCCCAAATAAACTTCCAATTGCAATTAACTTTTTGGCTTTTATGTACAAATTTGCTAATACATATTGGATTATTCCAGGGAATGCAGTATTGGCAGAGGATACTATTGCCAATAAAGCACCCGTTATTCCATACGATGCAGTAAAGAACGATACGAAGGGATTTACGAGACTAATAGCCAAATTGTTAAGAAGTGAATAGAGTCTCAATGGCTTCAATAGAGGTCATAATGGAGATTAATAGTTTAATCTTTTAAAGTTATTCCCTTTAAAATTTTTTGAAAAAACATATAATGATTAGCTATTTAAAAGTTTTAAAATTAATTCCGGTTTAGTTGGCATTATATAGATGTTTTTACCTATGGCGTCTTCTACGGCATGTAGAATTGTTGGAGTTGCAGCAATGGCTGGCAGCTCTCCAATCCCCTTAGACCCTAATGGGGTGTCTGATTTAGCCAGTGCTAGAGACTTCCACTCCACTTTAACAGCTTCCATAGCAGTGGGAATAACGTAATCGGAGAAGTTGGAAGTTATTAATGAGCCCTCTGTCGAGTAAACAGTTTCCTCATATAGTGCTTGGGAAATACCTTGAAGAGCACCTCCATGAACTTGTCCCTCAGCTAAAAGCGGATTTACAACAACTCCCACATCGTCAAATGCCTTGTACTCTAACACTTTCACAAATCCAGTCTCCCTATCTACCTCTACTAGTGCTATGTGTATTCCATATGGTGAGGTATAAGGTCTAATTGTGTAAGAGTATTCCTCCTCTGGATATACTCCCATACGCAGTGCTTCTCTAGCGGTATCAGCTAAACTCATTTCACCCTTTTTATGGTAGAACTTTCCATTACTATACTCTATTTCCTCTGGCCTTACACCTAACTTTTCACCTACAACTCTAAGCAACTTCTCTTTTAATCTTATTGAGGCTTCATACACTGCCGAACCTCCAACTGTTAAAGTTGTACTGCCACCCGTTAAACTACCATGGGATATCAAGTCTGTATCTCCCCATAATACATCAATTTGGCTTACATCAACATCAAATATCTCAGCTGCTATTTGTGCAAATGCAGTGGCATCTCCTTGCCCATGTGGAGTAAACCCACTCACGACTTGAATCCTACCATTGGGTGTAAGTTGTACTCTAGCAGTGCCAGTCCCGAAGGACGCTATCTCTGATACAATAGCTACTCCCACTCCAGCTAACTTACCCTTAGCCCTTAACTCGTCACGTTTCCTTAATAGCTCATGATAAAACGGTTTAGCGATTTTTAATGTCTCCCTGTATTTTCCACTGTCATAGTACATTCCAGTCGGAGTATTATAGTGACTTACCTCATCAATTATATTAACTTCCCTAATTTCAAATTGATCAACACCTAAAGCCCTAGCTCCAAGGTTCAGAATCCTCTCTACGAAGTATGTAGCCTCAGGTCTACCAGCACCCCTATATGGACCTATAAACGTCTTATTAGTAGCAACACCTAGTACCTTAACCTTTAGGGCATTAACCTTGTATCTACCTACCAATAATCTAGCTGCCGTAGTGGCCATTCCAAAGGAATCTTCATAAATCTCCCTTATTGGAGCACCTAAATCCATGATCAGAGTTCCTTCTATTCCTAACAATTTTCCCTCCTTATCAAAGGCAGCCTTAAACTTTAACCTCATGTCCCTTCCATGATTTGTCGACATAAACTCTTCAGTCCTAGTATTAAACCACTTTATAGGCTTCCCAGTAAGAACTGCCAAATAGGATATTAGAGCTTCTTCGGGATAAATATAGATTTTACTACCAAATGCTCCTCCAACAAATGGCTGAACTACCCTAACGTCATTTACTCCATATTTTGATAAGAGTTGTATAAGAGTATCCTTTAATCCAAATACATTCTGTGTACTGCTCCATACCGTTAGCCTTCTTCCATCAAAGTAGGCTACAGCACCTCTAGGTTCCATTGCTGATGGAATCACTCTTTGGTTTATGACCTCAGCTTCAACTACCTTATAAGCGTTTTTAAATGCAGAATCTACATCTCCTATCTCTACATTATCCTCTAAAACAATATTTGAGCTCAAGTCGCTTTTAGCTTTATTAACGTTTTTCAACGCTTCCTCAACGTCAATAACTGCAGGTAATGGTTCGTATTCCACTTCTACTTGTTCAGCCAAATCCCTAGCCTTGTATTCATCTTCAGCTAAAACAACTGCTAATGGTTGCCCTTGATAAAGTGCCTCTTCTTTAGCTAATCCGATGAGATCTGGTAAATCTTTAGCAGTGTAGCATAATGCACCTTCTGGGCATCTTATACTCTTTATCTTTGCATGCGCGTACTGGCTTCTTATAAATACTGCGTAAAGTGTACCCTTAAAGTCAATGTCGTACACAAATCTGCCTTTCCCTGTAATTAAAGAGGGATCTTCTATTATCCTCCTAACGGGTCTTCCTATTTCTCTTGGCATGGTTTAAGATATGTTCTTTGTTAATAAAAACTTTATTACGACGGTCTTTTCGTAATACATCTCTTGGTAAACTTAACAAGTAAAGGATAACTATATTAACCTATTCAAAAGAGTTTAAACCTTATCTCTTGAAAGGGAGGCCAGGGCAACTCCCCATTAAATCCCCATAACCCCCTTTTATTACCCCATTTGCCCTGGCCCGATCCCATGGCTATATATTGAAAATCTATGCTTAAAAACTTTACTTTCATCATACTAAGTAAAAAGTACATATTCTATAATTATAGTATAGAAACTCTAAACTTATCAGTTATACTATTAAATGTAT
>Ga0208006_100133_pt1 | contig 33098 bp, 27 predicted proteins | sample ECH_Bnyco_MetaG_FD_187131 | JGI IMG/M metagenome (GOLD analysis project Ga0208006, IMG submission 187131) | Hot spring microbial mat communities from Yellowstone National Park, Wyoming, USA - ECH_B nyco_MetaG (SPAdes) (version 2) | ecosystem: Environmental > Aquatic > Thermal springs > Hot...
TGAGGAGATCGGGATGGGAGCCATCCTTAGTGCCTGTGGAGCTTCGCCCTCTACCCGTAGTGAAAAGCTACGGGCAAGGTGGGGTTATGAAGCAGGAAGCTCCGCCCTTCAGGGCGGGGTAGCTCACTTGGGAATGTAGCTGTTGGTACACTTGTCCCGCTTCCTCAAGTCCAAGGCTGTCTCAACTCAGTTCTGGTCGACCACTTCCCGTCCCTCTCACGGAAATAGGGGTCTGCCCAACGCAGGGTGTTGCGCACTTCACATGCCAACCTCAACTACCTCAACGCCCTCAACTTTCGCCCGCGTAAGCCCTAAAGCGGAACCCCACGTCGGGCATTAATGGATGTCTACGAATATATTTAAATGAGGGCGTCCCCTCCCTGGCGGGAGTGGTCTTACGCCCCCAAACCCCGGGAAGATAAAGAGTGGGAACCGCCTCCTTAACTCCGGTGCTCACTAAAGGTTCAGCTTTAAGGACAATGCGTAAGCTAACCTAAGGAGGGTGGACTCGTCGAAGTGCCTCCCAACGATCATCATACCAATGGGTAACCCCCCTGAGAAGCCCACTGGAACACTCAACGCAGGATGCCCGGTCAGATCGAACTGACCCATATTACCTCCTATGCCGAAAGGCGCCTTCAACACAGCCTCCGGGTCCTCGGAGGAGGGGAACTTCTTGGCTTTGCTAGGGGTCGTGGGCATGACTAGGGCGTGGAAACTCTGGAGGACCCTATCGTAGGCTGACCTCAAGACTCCCCTGAGGTTCTGGGCCTTAGCATAGTAGTGACCCCTGAACCGCTGGGCCAGGTAACCGCCTATGATCAAGGACCTCTTCACTGTGATCGGGAGGGAGGAACCCCTGAGCCTCCTCGCCATACTGTAGAACTCGGAGAACCACCTGTCGTATAGTCCCACCCAACCACTCCCCAACCCCTCGCCCGCGATCAGGGTCCTCCAAGCCCCTTCGTTGAAAACGGCGATCCAGAGTCCGCTCAATTCCCCTGAACTCGCCGCCCTATGCTCGGGAACAGAGACCTCCTTCACCTCCACCCCCAGGTCCCTCAACCCCTTGGCGACCGACAGGACAGTCTCATCCACGTCCTTCTCGGAGTAGGGCCATCCGAAGCCCTCCCTCAGGATCCCCACTCTTAACCCCTTGACGCCCTTCCTCATCTCCTCCGTGTATTTAGGCAAGTGATCCGGACATCCCGCGGCTGACTGCCTCGGATCTAACCCGTCCTTTCCAGCTATTACCCCCAACGTTAGGGCCAAGTCCTCCACGTTCCTGGCGATCGGACCCAGGTGATCCAGCGTGGGTTCAATGGGGACAGCGCCGGTGTAGGGGACCAGACCCCAAGTGGGCTTGAGGCCATATACACCTGTCCATGAGGAAGGTCCCCTTATTGATCCCCCTTGATCCCCACCTATGGCCACATCCACCTCCCCTGCAGCGACCAACACGGCGGAGCCGCTGGAGGATCCTCCAGCCATATACTCAGGGTTGTGGGGGTTCCTCACGGGTTCAGGGTAGGAGGTGTGGGAACCCCCTGAGAAGCAGAAGTCCTCACAGGTGGCTTTGCCCAGGATCTCCCCTCCGGCATCCAAGATCCTGGTGACCACTGTGGCATCGAAGGAGGGAACGTAGCCCTCGAGCAACCTGGAGCCGTTCCTCATGGGCACTCCAGCTACAGCCACGTTGTCCTTAACCGCTACCCTTTTACCCGTCATGAGTCCCGAATCCTTACCCCTGATCCTGACCTTCCACGCCCAGGCGCCAAATCGGTTCTCCTCCCTCGTGGGGTAATAGCCTAGGTCCCTTTCATACTCAACCCTAGGTAGGTCAGGGAGGGTGTCTAGGGTTTCCAGGGATTTCAGGACCTGGGGGAAATCGGCCAGGATCAACTCCACCTCCCTCTCGGAGAGGGGGAAACCACTGGCTTCAGCTACCCTGAGCAGGTCCTCCTTAGTGGGTAAAGCGACCACGGGCAATTGGTGAATCCCAGGCTTTTAAATCCTGGCCCTGATCGGCTTGGGGACCTCGTGGGTAGTTCCGCTGGAGTCAAGGGTAGATCCTGGTCAGCCTCTTCATCCTCAAGGCCTCACCAGCGTAGTCCCCTAAGACCAGGAACTCGGGACAAGGACCCAGGGCGAGGATCCTTCTCCACAGGGCCCTGAAGCTGGGCAAGCTGGAGAGGAAGTCCTCGTATCTAACCCCTCTGGGCTTCGAGATCCAGTTCTCCACCTCGACCTCAACTGAAGGACGGCCCCCTCTGAGCTCCAGGATCGTTCCCTTCCCCTCAAGGGAGTCCTTGGCCACCTGGTCGTGTAATTCCCTCATCTCCCCGCTCACGGCCTGTGAGTTCAGGACACCCAACGCGCAGTAATCCTTGAGGAGATACCAATCAACGTAAACCCCTCCTTGAGGCATCCAGTCCACCCCAGCCAGGGAGAAGGAGGCCGATCCAACGAGACCTGGGACTTGAGTCCGGCCCAAGCCCTGATGGAAGAGCCTCAATTTCCTCTCGTACTCCAAGGGTTCTACCCCAGGAGACCTCCTGTGCCAGAACACATAGGCGAGCATGGGAGGAGTGAAACGGGATCGGATTTAAATCCTCCACGCTTCTGGCTAATGTATTTAAGATACTATACGAACCAGCAATTATGGAGTATAGGGAAATATGCGGGGGGTGCGACAAGGTCTCGGTAGTGGGTATGGGGACATACTACGACGCAGCCTGGATCGTGCTCTCCAGGTTGGGGATCAGGAGAGGAGCGGAGCTTAAGGTTCAGGCCCTCAGGGCGGGGATCAGGGCGGGGATCAACTTCATAGACACCGCTGAGCTTTACGGCTCGGAACCCCTTGTGGGCAGGGCCATCCAGGGCCAGAGAAGGGAGGACCTATTCATAGCCACCAAGGTCTGGCCCACCCATCTGAGGAGGGAAGCCCTCTTCAAGGCCCTAAGGGCGAGCCTCTCCAGGCTGGGGACTAACTACGTGGACCTCTACCAGGTCCACTTCCCCAACCCCAGGGTGCCCATAGGGGAGACCATGGGGGCCATGGAGGAGATGGTGGACAAGGGGTTGATCAGATACATAGGAGTGAGCAACTTCTCAGCCCCACAGCTCCGGGCCGCACTGCAGGCCCTCAAGAGGCACAGGCTCGCCACGGTGCAAATGGAGTATAACCTGGCCAATAGGAGGATCGAGGCAGACCTGATCCCACTGTGCAAGGAGAACGGGATCGGGGTCATAGCCTATTACCCCTTGGGCCACGGGAGACTGCTCAGGAACGAAGTGGTGATCAAGGTGGCCAAGGAGATCGGGAGGACCCCAGCTCAGGTTGTCCTGAATTGGCTAATAGGCAGAGGCGCTTTCCCCATCCCCCGCGCCTCCAGGCCTGATCACGTGGTGGAGGACGCTGAGGCAACGGGATGGGAGATCCCGTCTGAGAAGAGGGAGGAACTAGAGCGGGCCCTAGAGCGCGGGGCTTAGGGATCAAATCCCGATGCCGCAGTCAAGGTTATTGAGTGAAGGGAGAGGGGAGGCCATGCCGACTTTCAAGTGATCGGACTTCCAGAGGTTGAGGGTCGACCTAGGACAAGGGGAGAGGATCTACGGTGAGCCCTCCCACCTGATCCTGAAGCAGCCCTTGGTTAAACTCCGGCTCAGGATGAGGGAGGCCTACTCAAACCCTGGCGAGGAGTTTGACAGGATCAGGCTTCTTCGTGGTGGAACTCCAGGGGCCTGGAAGCGCAGGGTTCGGGGGTTCCTCCCGGTCAATTGGCTGAAGTGAGCGCGGACAAAGGTGTTTCTACTTCATCAACGGGAGAGGACCTGGGAGGGTCTGGATAAACGTGTTCTCGGAGATGCATCTAGCTGGATCCCTGGCTAGGTATTTAGGCTCTTGGCTTTCCAAGAGGTAAGGGAGAGAGCGAGCTGGGAGATCTGCTGGACTATTTGCCTCATCTGATCCGGGAAGTCCTCCACCCTATTGAGATCGGAGTAGGCGTAGAGCCTCTCGTCGAACGGGATCACGCCGCAGACAGAGGCCTTCAGTTTCTCGCACGCCTCCTTAGCCCTTCTCTCGGCCATGACCATCTCGTCAGGAAGAGGGGGGACCATGTTGACCACGAAGCCCAGGAAGACGCCAGGGGGCCTCACTGGGATCGAGGCCAAGTCCTCTAGCACTGCATATGTGTACTTAACGGCCTCAGTTACCCCCCTCTCTGTGGGGTCTGAGACGCATAGCAGTAGCCTCTGCATCTCACCCAACACCCGGTAGAAAATGGAGGCCTCAAAACCCACCACTTCGCTGGAGTAAAAAACGTTGGGAGGGTTGTCTACCACGAAGAAGTGGAACTCCTTCCCCTTCAGCAACCCTCTGTATTCCTCGAACACCTTCCGCCTGAATTCCTCCTCCTTCCACAGACGAAGGGACCTGTAGAAGGTCGGGGAGTCACCGTAGAACCTGAGGACACCGAGGACTCCTCCCTCCCTGAACTCGGTGTAGTGATCCCTTCCCTCCCCTGTCATGACGTTGTGGACTAACCCCTTGGTCCTGAGCCCCAAGAGCTCTGACGACCAACCTAAGACCTCCCTGTCTATGAGGAGGACATTGAAACCCATCCTGGCCAGTAATTTCGAGACAGAAGCGGAGATCAAGGACTTCCCGACTCCCCCCTTGACGCCACCTACGACAATCCTCATGGAGAGGAAGAGGTTCGGTTGGGTATATAAGGATTGCGTAAAGAGGATCGAGTGTGTCCATAGTGTGGTCACTTATTATCTGACTTCCTCCCCGCTGGCGGGGGTTCCCCTCATCTATTCGCTCCTACATCCCTCATTTGAGGGGCAGTCGAGGGGGTCGGAGACCCCCTCCCGTTTAACTACCGCAATAACGTCACGATCGTTCTCATAACTACATGAACACTTAAACCAACGGTAATTAACTTCCCTCATTTTTCGTCCATACTTAGGACATGAAACAGAAGAGTACTCAGGGTGTTAACGAACTCAACAATTATTCCACGCTTCTTAGCTTGCTAAGATACCCAGTACTGCAAACAATGATACTGCATTAAGTAGAGTTTATATACTTCTTTTTTCAAACACTCTATCAGTGACACTCACTGACGGGGTAAGCGTCACCGAGACGCCTGAGCGAGGGTCCATGTGGTACGCCTCTGCTCCGATCAACAGCCCCATGACACTTTAGGTTCACATCAGTGCTCGGGGTGGGAACGACAGTGCCTGTGGAGCCCTCTACCCTTTGGGCAAGGTGGGGCAAGGAAGCAGGAAGCCCCGTCCGTTAGGGCGGGGTAGTTCACGACGTTTGCACCGAAATCTCTAGCAATTTCAACAACCCACTTCCCCGCTTTCCTAGCGAAATCCTCCATTATTCTCCTGGCCTTCAGATGAAAAGAGTGGATCCTATGCAGAATCCTCCTGTTCTCCCTCCACCTCTTTGAATACTTCCTCTGCGAACTCTCTGCTAACGACTTCCAATGCTGAACCTCCCCAAGGCGGGTCGGGATCCTAGCGTAGTGTTCGTCGTCCTTTCCTACTACCTCAGCCGTATTAATATCAACGGTAATACTTTCCTTTGCTTCGACCTTCTCCTCCTCCTCTTCCTCGAAAACCACTTTGAGAAAAGCCTTACCATCCTTGATCACCAACCTTGATTCCCTCATCCTCCAATTTGCATACTCCTTTTTCGTGGACAACCCATGATTGAAAGCTCACCAACGCTAGCAATCCTAACGGTCATCCTCTCGAAGTCCAGGTTATAACTCGCTTTAGGTGTTAACCAAACTTGGCTTATACACTCTCGGAAAACGTCCCCTCCTCGGGTTGTTGTACCAGCCCTTGTATATTGAGGGGCATCACGGTAGCAGTCCTCAGCGACCTTTGAGGGTAGATTATACTCCCCCCTTAGCCTCGTGTACAACTCCCCGTGGACTTTCCCTAACACTCCCTTCTCTTTTGGGTTTTCCACGTTCTCCTTCAACCAAAATAGGGCGAAACGGAGTGCCCTCACGTAGTTATTAACGAGGGCTAGGAGGGGTTCGGAGAGGGCGATCTTCATGGAAACAGGCGCTGATCGCTTTAACCCTCCTAACCATCAAAAATATTTAGAAAAGAGTACTTAAATTATCATCCCCCGGAAGGGGCGAGGCTTTCGGTCTTTTGTAAATTCAGGGATCAACATTCTCTCCCATAGGATCAACGCCACTGAGTACTTAACCATGTCCAAGCTCCTATACAGCCTTAGTAGCCCTCTTGAACCTAACCAGGCTAACCCTAAGACCAGTGTAGGGATTCGTTGTAGTTCACGAACCCTACCACAGTATGGTCCCTCAAGTTGAAGTAGACGTTATAGTCGTCGCTCACTCCCTTGCGGTATGTGCTTCAGCAACTCTTTGAACGTCCTCCCTTCCCTCACCCACAGAGAACAACACGTCGAAGCGAGTTAAGACCCACTTAAAATGCCCTAGTGTTCCTGCAGGTATGTCCGCACCTCGTCAACGACCTTAGTGACTACCCTGCCGTTGACGATCTCCTCAGCCCTATCCCACAGATCAGCCAACTTCTCACACCTCCCCTTACCGTAACGTTTAATCCACGTGAAGACCGTTCCGAGCGGTACCCCAATCTAGATATTGCCCTCATACTAACCAGGAATACATCCTCAAGGCCCTCTCAACCCCTTCCTTGGGATGCGGGTGCTTCGCATAGGGGAGGAAGTGCCTGTTACGGCTCACAGAGGTACCTCTACCTGTCCCTAATTACCGTCCTTGACGACGTGATCGCTGCTACAGAACGGGGATACGGGTTCAACTCCTTGGGCCCACCGTGCCCACCCATGGGTAATACACGCGGCTCATACAAAAATCTGCCTGATGAAGTTCAAGTTCCGGGTGTGAAGGGAAAAGAGCCAACCCAGCCTCTGTGGAGTTCTTCAGGTTAAGGACCAGAGGGAGACGAGGACGCTGCTCATGGACATGGCGAGGGCTGCGAACTCGGGAGGGAGGTAAATGATAGGGTAGAGGACGCCCGCTGACAGGGGGATGAGGAGTGCATTGTAGCCGAAGGCCCACCCCAGGTTCTGCTTCACCTTGCGTAGCGTCCTCTTGGCTTGGTTGAGGAGTTCGGGCAGGTCCTTGAGGCTGGGGATCACCACTTGTCCCGCATACTTAGCCAGATCGGTGCCAGTGGAGATCGCTATGCCCACGTCCGCCTCCCTCAGGGCCTCGGCGTCATTCACCCCGTCCCCAACGAAGGCCACGGGCCCCTCGGCCCTCAACCTCCTCACCAATTGCGCCTTCTCCTCGGGCGATAGGTTCCTGTGGACCTCCACGCCCAACTCCCTGCCTATCCTCTCTGCCTCTGCACTGGGATCCCCCGTGGCGATGACTACCCTGAACCTCTTCCTGAGGTACCCGATCACCTCCCTGGTCTCCTCCCTGAGCTCATCCCTTATCCAGATCTCCGCCCCAACCTTGGATTCGATGCATACCAACACGTCTGCCTCGCTCTCCCCAGTTCCGCAGTTGCGCTCCACGAAGGACCTCTTCCCCACCAGGACTGCCCTGCCATTGACCACTCCGTAGACCCCCTCCTGGAACTCCTGGAAGTCATCCACCTTCATGGGCCCACTGGAGAGGGAGGAGATCGCCCTAGCCACGGGGTGATCGCTCAACCTCTCCAGGGAGGACGCCATCTCCAGGGCCCCTGGGATCAACTCCCTGGCCTCAATCCTGAACTCCCCCTTGGTTATGGTGCCGGTCTTGTCCAGGACGAAGGTCCTCACCCTGTTCAGCACTTCCAGGACCTTTCCGTCCCTCACTTTCACCCCTGCCTTGGCTAACCTCTGCACCGAAACCAGTAGGGCCATGGGAGTGGCCAGGCCCAGGGCGCAAGGACAGGCTGAGGCGAGGACGGCTACGGCGAAGAGGATGGATTCCCGGGGCGGGTAGCCCAAGAGGTTCCAGGTTAGACCTGAGATCAACGCAGCACCGATCACCAAGGGCACGAAGAATGAGGAGACCCTATCCACTAACCTCTGCACCGGCATTCTGGCAGTCTGGGCCTCCCTAATGGACGCGATCATCTGTGAGAGGTAAGTCCTGTTCCCAGCCCTGGTCACGTAGACCCTCAGGGCCCCACTCTTGAGTATGGAACCGCCTACGACCGGATCTCCCTTGACCTTCATAACTGGAACCGCCTCGCCGGTGTATATGGACTCGTCCACATATCCCTTTCCCTCCTCCACCACGCCGTCAGCAGGGATCACCTCTCCACCCCTGACCACTACTATATCCCCAACTCTCAGGGAGTCCGAGCTCACCCTTACCTCCCTTCCCCCCTCCAACCTATTGGCCCAGGAAACCTGGAGCTTCAGGATCCACGTGGAGGTCCTATACCTCAAGTAGGACTCGATCGTCTTGCCAACCAGCACCAGGGTTATTAAAAGGGTGGAGGTGTCGAAGAAGACCCTACCCCCGGTGAGGAGGGAGTAGAGGCTGTAAACCCAGGCGACACCTGAGGACAGAGAGACCAAGGTGTCCATGTTACCCACCCTGTTCCTCAACGCCCTCCAAGCTCCCCTGAAGTAACCCCTGCCTGAGTAAACCATGACTGGGATCGAGGCCAAGAGCGACAGGAATGGTTCCCCAGAATACTGGAATAGCAACGTGAGGGCAGAGAAAACCGATCCCACCGCCAAGCGGAGGCCCATGTCCACCACCTCTCTCCTCAGCTGATCCACCTCAGAGAGGACGCTGCCCTCCACCACCTTGGCCTCATAGCCCGCCTCCCTCAACCCCTCCAGGACCTCTTGAGGGGAGGTGGTTAGGGGGTTAATCTCCACGCTCAACTGACCTGAGGCAGCGTTTATCCCGGCCCTCACCACTCCCCTCATTCCCTCCACCTTCTCCCTCAGCTTCTCCGCCTCATCTTCATTGGCCCTCACCCTGAGTATTACCCTCTGAGTCAACACGTCGTATCCCACCTTCCTCACGGAGTCCACGATCTCGGCCAATTTCCCTCCCTCCAGCACCACCCTTGCCTGACCCGAGGCCAGGTTAACCTCAGCTTCCCTGACTCCCTTCACGTTCATTATGGCCTTACTCACAGTCCTGACGCATGTAGCGCAGTGCATTCCCACGACCTTGAGCTCCTCCTCCCTGAGCCTCAGCTCCCGTTCGACCTTCTCTATTCCTGCAGGATCTTCCTTGGAATGCTTGGACTCCATGTGTTCTCACCCATTACTTCTGAACTCGCAAATATAGCCTTTTTCTCGTGCGAAATGCACCTACAATTTCACGGTTTCAAGGGGTGGAGAGGAGGGGCTGTGAAACACATTTAAGGTGCACTCCTCCCAACCCTCCCCAGTCTCCTCTTCAGGTTGACAAGGCAGGACTCGCAGCAAAGGTAGTACTTCCTCCTTCCCACATTGTAGGTCAAGTAACTCTCCCCCTGGATCACCTCTTTCCCGCAGTAGTCACACGTGAGTCTCTGCACCACGGTCCTTCCACCCTTTACCCCTCTCTGCGAAACGAAGACAGGGCTACTCCCAGGGGGGATCCTCTCAAGGGCTCTGTCCACGGTGGAGTCCCTCGTTACACACATGACCTTGCCGTCAACTAGGGGGTAACACTGATCGCAGGCACCACAGCTAGTAGCAACAGCGAAAACTGTGGGCAGACCCTCCACCACAAGGTGGAACTTGAGGTCCTTCCTGTTCATGAGTGTCTTCAGCATCCTGGATGCAGTGTTCCTGTTCACTCCCAACAGCTTCGCCAAACGGATCAAGGGGATCCTAGGTTCACTCTCCAGGATCTCAAGGGCTCTGAACTCCAACTCAGACAACTTCAAGGGAGACCACAAGCCACATCGGGGGAATAGATAAAAAGGTCTTCCGGTGAAACCCTTCATGGGGGAATCCATTGATGGGGGGCCTCACTCAACGCAGTAGCTGATCCTGCCAATGTCCCTTATGAAGGCCTGGGAAGCGACCTTAAGGCCCTTCCCTCGGGAGGGGTGTTCCACCCCCAAGTCGCCCGAGGAGATAAACCCTTAATAATGAGGGTGTATAATTCAAGATCGTGATAGGTCCCTTCGAGACAGAAGTGGAGGCGGAGAGGGGGGATTGCTCGGTATCTAGAGTACTCTCTTCCAGAATCAAGGCAACTTACGTCTACAGGGTCATACCTCTAGGGGAGTTCACAGATCACGTGATCGGATCGGAGGTGGAGGACGAAATGCGATCGGAGTTGAGGAAGTTGGGGATCAAGGTAGTCAAGGTGGATCAGGGTAAGGTGTGGGTGAGGGCGAGGAGTTGTTCCGCGTGTAGGTTGCTCCACAACAGCGAGGCCTTAATAGTGGAGGGGAAAATGCTTGGGGAAAGGATCGTGAGGTATAGACTGATCCTTCCCTCCGTGGGGGCACTGGGAAGGCTGATCAAGGAGATGAACGAGGCTGGCCTTAAGCCCAGGGTGCTGGAGAAGAGGAGACCCAAGGAGACCTCTGAGTTGACGCCCAGGCAGTTCGAAGTCCTCATCCTGGCCTACAGGAGGGGTCTATTCGACGTCGATAGGAGGACTTCACTTAAGGAACTCTCTGAACTACTCGGAGTGAGTCCTCCCTCCCTGGAGGAGCTCATGAGGAGGGCACTCAAGAAGGTGGTGGGAAAGTATTTGAGGGAACACCTCAAGGTTCAGGAATAGAAGTCAATGGTAGACACACAGAAAGGTCCTGGATCACGCTTAATCCCCTGATCAACCTCGCTAAGTACCGATCCTTTTCAGTGGGGCATACGTCGTAACACGTGGGAACAGATCGACTCCGCCCAATCTACGACGTGAACCAAGGAAATTGCAGAAATCACCCTAAAAGGAGACCAGCACCTTCCCTACCCCCTTCCATGCCCCCATGTAGTTCAGGGCCTCTAGGACTTCCCCTAAACCCACCGTCCTTTGAACAATGGGCTTCACCTTCCCCTCCTTGACCATGTGGAGACCCTGGATCAGGTCGGCCTTGGTTGAACCAACGTGTCCGATCAACTTCAGGTTCTTGAGTATTACATATCCTATGCGTAACTGAAAAGGGGAGGAGGGCTCCACGTTGCCCACCAGGAGCACCCTACCTCCGTTCCTGAGGCTCTTGAGGCTCTCCTGAAGGGTCGGAGATCCCACGGCCTCCACCACTACGTCCACCTCCCCTGATCGCCTTACCTCCTCCGAGAAACTCTCCCCCACCACCACTCGATCCGCGAGTCCGCTGAGGTAGCGCTCCTTCTCCTGGGATCCAGTGGCGGCCGCAACCCAAGCCCCCAACGCTTTGGCCACTTGAATAGCGTGAACTCCAACTCCACCCCCAGCCCCGGTGACCAGTACCCTCTCCCCTCCCTTGAGCCCGACCCTCCTCAAACCCCCTAGGATCATGCCCACTACACAGGGTACCACCACTGCCCCCTCCAAGCTCACTCCCTCGGGGACCTTCACGGCCGTGGACTCCTTGATGATGGCTTCCTCAGCGAAGAAGCCGTCCACCTCTTGAGCGTAAAGCCTGGAATTGGGGCAGGAGTTCTCCTCCCCTGCCCTACACCTATCACAGGACCAGTCGGGTATGAAGGTCATGGACACTACCACGTCTCCCGGTTCAAGGCTCTTCACCCCTTCCCCCACCTCAACCACTTGACCCACTACTTCGTGCCCCAGGATCACGGGGTACTTCATCCTTGGGTAGAAACCCCTCAACTGGAGGAGGTCCCTGTAGCAAAGGGCTGCCCTCTTCACTCTGACCTTAACCTCCTCCCTACCTGGGAGAGGATCTCCTATTTCCCTCAGGCGGGTCACCCCCTTGCTTTCCACCACCAATGCCTTCATACGAGCCCCTTGTGGTTCAAGACTATTAAGTGTTCCATTGGGGTTGAAATCAGAACTTGAACTTCACCTTTCCCTGATCCATGTAGAGGACTGCCTGGAACTTCCTCCCCTTCTTGGACTTGAGGCCCTTGACCCTGATCTCCCGACCCTCGAAGAGGGAGGCGACCTGTTTCAGGGTCAACCTCTTCCCGGCAACGGTTTTCCACACCACTGCCCCACAGGATCTACATCTCCACCCCTTGGGGAACCCAACCACTTCCCCTCCGCATTTACACCTGAGCCTTAGGTTCAGGCCCTTGTATTCCTCGCCCTGTTCGGCGGAACCGCGCCTCGCCCCCGGCTCTCCCTTCTCAACCCACTCCTCAGCAGTCCCCACCGCTTGAAAGCTCGTCATGGATAGCCTCTCCACTTCCTCCCTCACGAACCTCTTTATCCCTTCTATGAACTCCCTATAGCCCTGGACTCCCCTGCGCTTGATGTAGATCTCCTCCAGCACCCTTTCCCACTGGCTGGTCATTTCAGGACTGGCCACCCTACTCTCCCCTAGCTTTCCCACGAGTTCCCTACCCTTCACAGTGGAGATCAGGACCTTCGACTTCCTCTTCAGGTAACCCCTATCCAGGAGGGTCTCGATTATACTTGCCCTAGTGGATGGGGTGCCCAGGGAGAGCTTCTCCATTTCCTTGAGGAGAGTAGCTTCGGTGTAACGCGGGGGAGGTTTGGTCTGCCTCCTCTCCGACTTAACCCCTCCATTCTCCACCTCCTCCCCCTCCCTCAGGTCTGGGAGAGGGCTCTCCTTCCTGTCGTAGAGCTCCATCCACCCCAGCTTGATGTCCAGCCTACCCTGGCTCAGGAAGTCCCTGGACCCAAGCCTGGTGATCACCTTGATCAATTCATATTCGTATTCATCCATGAATGCCCCTACGAACTTCCTGTGGATCAGGAAGTAGACCTTCCTCTCCCTTTCCGGCAGATCTGGGGGAGGTGGGTCCAGGGGTATTATGGCGTGGTGATCTGTCAGCTTTGAGGAGTCGAAGACCCTCTTCCCCACCCGATCCACCCTGGGGATCAGGTCCTCCCTTCCGAGCTTCCTCAGCACCTGTTTCACCAACCCCTTATTGCCTTCACCCATATACCTAGCGTCAGTCCTGGGGTAACTTATGACCTTCCACTCCTCGTAGAGCCTCTGGGCCGCGTCCAGTGTAGCCTTGGCCGAGAAGCCGAAGAGGGAATTGGCCTCCCTCTGCAGGGACGTGAGGGAGTGGAGCAAGGGGGGTCTCTCCACTCTACTTTCCTTGAACACACTCCCAACTCGCCCAACCCTCAGGGTCTCGAGCTCCAGAGCTATGGACTCTGCCTCCTCCTGGGATAGGCGAGCCTCCTTCCCCTCCTGGAGCATGATCCCCTCATACTCCTCAGCCCCCCTCTTGAACTTGGCTAAGACCACGAAGTAGGGCTCGGGTTTGAAGGACTCCACCTCCAGGTCCCTCCTCACCACTATGGCCAGTGTGGGAGTTTGGACCCTTCCCACGCTCCAGACCCCTCCATTGCCCGCCTTCAGGGTCACCAGTCTGGTGAGGTTTATGCCCACTATCCAGTCCCCGTGCTGCCTGGCTAGGGCGCTGTAGTATAGATCATCGAAGTCAGAGGATGGCCTAAGCCTTGAGAACTCCCTGGTCACCACTTCCCTGGTTAAGGCCTCAGAGGTCCACAGCCTCAGTGTCTTCCCCTTAAAGCCTGCCTGGTTTAGGATCTCCCTCACTATGAGTTCGCCCTCCCTACCCGCGTCACCGCAGTTGATCACCACCTCCGCCCTCTCTAGCAACTTCCTTATGACTTGGAACTGGGCTTCCCTTCCCTTCACTAGGGTGTACTTGAAATCCCCGGGGAAAATGGGGAGGTCCTCCAACCTCCACTTCCTGGGCGCGATCCCCTCGTCTATTTCAAAGAGGTGTCCCAGGGCCCACGTGATGTAGTAACCCCCTGAGATCAGGTAACCCTTACTCTTCTCTGGTTTACCCAAGGCCTTAGCTATGTCGAACGCAACGCTGGGCTTCTCGGCTATTACGACCCTCACACTTTTAGATCCCCATGGGCTTCCTTTAACTTTATCTTCCTGGGGTTTGGGGCGGAAGCCCGTGAGGAGGGGATAGCCCCAAATTTAAACACTTTCCCGAAGTGCGTTCCAATGGCGGTCACTGATGGGGGCAAGCTTCACCGAGGCGCCTCGGTTGAAGCATGGGTCCGTGAGGTGCGCCTCTGCTACGTCAATAGCCCGTACATCCACAATAGGCTCCTCGTCTTCAGGGCTGGGACAGCCCTGAGAACCTGTGGGGCCCTCCACTCTTGGGCGAGGTGGGGCCTTGAAGCGGGAAGCCTGTCCGTCAGGGCGGGGTATTTCCCCCGGGCTCAGTTCCACCCAAGCTCAACTCCGGAGTCGGACGTCAACTACGCGCCCATCCTCATCGTGCGGGTTATCTCAGGATCTAACCCGCAATCCTTGAGGGACTTTTCTCTATCACGAGAACGTTTCAGTTCTGCAGATCTGCTTCAATAGCCACAGCGTTGCAATATAGGTGGAAAGGGTTGAGCTACTCGCTAAGGCCTGGTGATCCTCAGCCCCCTGATCAGCATGAATGGGTAAACGCCCGGGAGTGGAGCGTCCCACCAGGCTACTGCGTACCTCTGCTTCGAGAGCGACTCCACGTTCCTTATTAGGTTGACTAGGGTGTCAGCTATCCTCGTCCTCCCCACAACCCCAGCCGGTGAGCCATTCCTATAGATCACTGTGGCGTCCCGCGTGACGGTTGAGAACTGTCCCTCAGCCCTGTTCTGAAACCTGGTGTACCAACAGTTGTTCACCAGGATTACATTCCCAGAGGTCAGGTCCTCCTCCTTCACCTCACCCCCCTCCACTTCCAGGTTCCAAGGCCGCGGATAGATCCACCCGGCGTTCCCCGTGCTCCTCATACCCAGGACCTCAGCTACCTCATTGTTCAGGAGAGGGGTGGAGAATACTCCCCTATCCAAGATCCTATTATTGCTGGTGAACATCGCTTCATCGTCGAAGTCCCAGGAGTTGAGCACCTCTCCCCTCGGGGAGTCCGTGAGCGTGAAGGTCTCGTTGGCCACTTTCTCCCCAGGCTTAACCCTGGACAGGAAGGAGTTCCCCGTGAGGACGGCGAAGCCCGAGGCCATGTAGCCCAAGCTCTGCATAAGGTTGGCTGCCACTAGGGGGGATATGACCACGTCGTATTTCCCATCGTCTATCCTAACTCTCCCCGTCAGAGAGGCATACTCCTCAGCCCTACTGACTGCCTCCTTGATCTGTAGGGGGGAGAAGGAAGTAGACGCGAAGGCCCACTGGCCCGTGTAGTCCCCGTTCTTTGCTCTCAAGTAACCCTGGACCCAAGTCCTCCTCTCCACTCCCCGGAAACCAAGGGAGGTCACCAAACTCCTCTCCACCTTGGAGAGGGTCACTGTGCCGTAGAGCGGATACTGGCCCTGAACTGCAGAGACCAGGGGGGAGACATCCTCCATGATCCGCAACGTTTCCCCGTCCATTCTCTCACTAGAGTAGTCCCCTGAGTTCCCTGAGATCACGGGGTGGAGCTTCGACTCGGGCAGGAGCTCCAACTCCCCCAACATCTCCTGTAGATCTAAGGACCCGGACTCACCTACGGCGTATTTCTTACCCTTCTTAAGGAGGACCCTATAACGGGAACTGGAGTTCCGCTGTATAGCTGCCACACTGCTCTCCACGAACTTCACGATCACCTCCTCAGTCCTCACTGCCAGTAGAGCAGCTGAGTCCACCTTGGATTTAAGGGATTCTAGAACCTTGGACAGTTCCTCACTCACTCCCGATCACCTTAACTTGAACTCCCCTCAGCCTCATGGCTGGTCCACCCAACCAGACAGGTATACCCTGGTCTGGGTCACCCTTACCGCATGTACCAGGGTAGAATTCCAATTGATCGTCAACAGCGTCGATCGCCCTCAAGAACTCCGTAGTCTGACCCTCTAGGACGGGGAAGAGGAGTGGATCCCCGATCTTCCCTCCCTTAATCTCATAGGCCTCCAATCCCACATATCGTTGGCCCAATCTCAGATCGTCTATATTCCATTCCACATAGCTCTTCAGGAAGACCCCATCCCTCACTTCCTCCAGAAGCTCCTCGAATTTCCTGTCCCCGGGCTCGAAGAAAGTGTTGGACATCCTGACCAAGGACTCCCTATCGTAGGCGGAAGCCCTAGCGGAACCGTTACTGGACGTCCCCATCTTATGGGCGGTGAACCTGTCGTGGAGGAGCTCGCCGACCTCCCCCCTCCTTATGAGGTACTTCCTCCTCGCCCTTACTCCCTGATCGTCGATCAGGTAGAACCCCATGCTCCTCGGGATCGTGGGATCGTCGCAAACGCTCACTGCTTCCCCGCCCACGACCTTCCCTTCCAGGGAAGACATGTAACTGGATCCGGCCTGTGCGAATTCCCTCCCCAGTACCCTGTCCGCCTCGAAGGGATGACCCACGGACTCGTGGGCCATTATCCCGGACAGGTAGCTACTCAGCACCACGTCCCTCCTACCTGGCGTCACTGATCTGCCCTTGGAGAGTACCTGGTCCACAGACCTCAACTTTTCACCGATCCGGTCAGCTAGGCGGAGCTCCTCGAGGACCTCAAGTCCTCCGCTCCTACCCAGGCTGAACCAGGCTGTTGCTGTCCTGTCCCCGTTCCTCATGACGAAGTTGAAGCCCACCTGAACCCTGGGCACTCTCCCCCTTATGAGGGCTGAACCGGCTATCAAGACCTCCTTCTCCTCCAAGGTCTCCTGATAGGTCAACGTGAAGCTTGAGACCTTGGATTCAGTGGGAATTGAGGCGATATACTTGAGGACGTCCTTGAGGTAATTCACCTTCTCTTCCACTCCCATGGAACTCAACTTCACCCTTTCCTCCACTCTGTAGTCGCCCTCACTTATCTCATCCTCCCACACTCCAGTCTCCCAACCCATTACGTCCTCCCTTGAGGGTTTTATGTCCTTCAGGTCCCTGGAGGAGACGAAGTATAGCGCTCCTCCCTTCATGTACCTTAACGAGTATCCTGAGCTGTCCTCCCTCCTGACCGAGAGGAGTTCCCCATTAAGGAAGGAGATCCACTGGCCCCTCACTGAGTGACTCCTCACCTCGGCGTAACTGCCTGGGAGGAGAGTGAAGACCCTCCTTAAAGAGTCCTCGTGCATCCATATATTAGCTCAAAACTAGGTTAAATTCTTGTCCTGTCAGCTCCTACACCTTCGCTTCAATCGTTCCATGTGCTAGCGATCAAGGGGACCGAAAACCTAACCGTCCCCTCGCTTCAACCTGAGATCCTGAACCCCATAACACGGGACTCACACCCTATGTCCTCCTCCTTCCCAATATTTTGGATGCGATCCATGTGAAATACCCTACCCTTGCGAAAGGGATTTCTGCTTCCTGCTCCACCTCGCCCCTTGGCCAAGGGTAGGGAGCTCCACAGGCTCAACTAACCATCCCTGAAGAAATGGATGTTTTCTATGCCACCCACTATGAGACAGAGACATGTTTCATCAACCCTTACCTTAACCGAGGCACCTCGGTGGCACTCGTCCTGTCCATGACGTTATGACGACATCTGAGAGCTAGCTAAACATGGGGACTATCCCCTCTCTCAAGGACTTCCCCTCAATCCCCGTTAAGTTAAACTTATTACATTCAGTTCAACTCTTTCCACATGGTTTACCAACTGAGATTAAGGAAGAAAGGGATCATAATTTTACCTAAGGACTTAAGAACAACGCTCGACCTGAAAGAGGATGACGTCCTAGTGGGGGAAGTGAGGAACGGTGAGTTAGTCTTGAAACCTTTGAAACCTAAGGTTGTGAGGATCGACCCAGGGATCGTGGAGAAGTTCCTTGAGGAAGAGGGAGAGACGGAGAGGAGGAAAGGGGAGGACATCCTTGGAGGCAGTGGTTGATACCGGAGTTCTAGTGGAATACATCAACGAGTCCTCTCCACATCACCCTAAAGTGAGGAAGTTGTTGGAGGGCAACAATTCCCTCTACATCACACCTGTCACCATGAGCGAAGTGATGTATGTGGGTTACAGAGTTTACAAGGCTGCTGGATTAAGTAACGCCAATGAGTTGGCCAGGGAACTTTTCCTGTGGGCGTCCTTGAAGTTGAAGGTCACGGATGTAAATAAGGACGTAGCCTTGCAGGCGGGTGAAATCAAGAAGAAATACGGCATAGCGTTGCCCGACTGTTATGTGATCGCGACGGCCAATCACTTGGGAGTTAAGGCATTGTTTAAGAGGGAAAAGGAATTGATTGCGGTTATCGACAAGAGTGTGTCCAACAATTTCACTCACCTGATTGTAATAGGTTATACGAGATCACGAAGGCCCTTATCCACGTTAACACGCTCCGTTCATTGGCGTTCCAGGGGAAGTGCTCGTCCATTCCAGAGAAGCGGTGCTTGAAAGACCTGAACACCTGTTCCACCAAGTTCCTCCTCCCGAACGTTTCGTGTTGGTGGGGAATTCCAAGTGTTGAAAGTATGTTGTACCAACTCCGTCGTGGAGGACCTCCTTGACGTTCTTGAACACAACCCGGTCTTGAAAGATCGCCACCACGTCCAACCCAGTCCTGGTCTCGGTCAACCTAACCGCAACTATCCTGTGTTGAGGTCCCTCACAACCCAGAACCAGTATAGCACACCGTGAACCAGCCTAACGCCTGTCTCATCTACAGCGTACTCACCGCTCGGCTTGAGGGGTGAAGTGGCCCTTGACAGCACCCTCCAGTAGTAGTGGAGGGTGCTCTTTGGCAGTTTAGCGTTCCTGAGGCTATGGCCGAGGTAATATGAAGCTAGGGAGAAGGCGATCTCCTCCACGCTGTGGAAGCGTGGAGAAATTTTTAAGTGAGGGAACACGACGTCAACGATCAGGGCGGTGAGCCTCCGTAGCTTGGAAGTCATGGATGCTCACAAACGGAGACCCACCGCCCACCTTAAATATTATACAAGCAAGTGAAATTGTGGGACACACTCATCGACAAAATAGAAAAGGAATTTAAAGAGCCCATAATCTTCGTGGATGAGATCTGAGAGGGACCAAGGCTGATCAGACACCCTGAAGTCTAGTCTGACTTCCTCACCGTCCTTAACTATACTGATGGAGCCTCCTGAGTGAGTGTTACTCCCCTAACCCCTCTCCTCTACAGGAGGAAATTGAGGGATTCCGCAAAACTGTTCCTGAGAGGAGATTTCCTTGGTTCGATCATTTCTTCATCTGAAGTATCCCCATCCTGAAGGATTCCCTTGAAGGGATTCCTGGTCCCCACTATGGATTCAGTTCGCATCCTATCTGATGGACAGTAGGGGGCACTAGGACTCCCCTGTCCGACTTCGGATCCCGAAGGGATGAGGATCAGTGAAGGGATACTGATGCCCCCTTCACAATCACATTTCCTCCATCGAGCTGGGGAAGATCGTCGTTAGAGTCGCTTAAGGATAGCTTAAAAATTGAAATCTATAAGGGGACCGTCTGTCTCCGCCCGCGGAGCTTTAAGCCCATTGACCCCCGTAAGGGTCACGTGAGCAAGGGAAATCGGGGTGAAAAATGAGCCAGCAGAGATACCAGGACACGTCAAGTCAGGACCCGGACTTTCTGGAGTCCCGTCTATACGCACTCGCGAGTCTATATCCTGTCATTGCCACTAGGTCTCTCCGGATGTCCTCTCCTTCATGGACTCCATTGGAAATTCCTCGTCCTTGCCCTCCCCTTCTCTTTCTCCAGAGAAGGCCTCCTCCGCTAGGCCTGAGTAAGCTGTCTCTCCATGGACTGCCATGTCTCCCCTCCTGATCTCCTCCTCTGAGAGTCTCAGGGGGACTATGAGTTTCACCACCTTGGCCAATAGGTAGCTCGCTGCGAGGGAATAGCCCGCGACCGCGATCACCGCAATGCCCTGAACCCACAGCTGCCACGGATCGCCGAATAGGGCGCCCCTGTACCCAGGGAGGTAGAGTGAGGCTACTGCAGGATCGATGAAGAGTCCCGTGAGGAGGCCGCCAACAACCCCTCCTACTCCGTGGATGGGGAATACACCTAAAGCGTCGTCAACCCTGAGAACGGGCAGGAGCTTATACATAGCGGACCAACAGAGAGTACCAGCTAACAGACCAGTTAAGAGGGCCTCTCCTGGGTTCACTAGTCCTGCCATCGGAGTTATTCCCACCAGGCCTGAGAAGGCACCACTCGCCATACCAACGAAGGAAGCTCTTTTGAATTTCCTCATGTCCAAGGCCATCCAAACCATGGCAGCTGCTGCAGCAGCGAAGTTGGTGTTGAGGATCGCTAGGGCTGCGTCCAGCGTGGCACCTCCAGCTGCGCCACCGTTGAAACCATTCCACCCCACCCAGTCTAGGCCGAAACCTATCATGACCACTAGCAGGTTATGCGCCTCAACCCTCATCTCCTGGGCCCTCCTGGGTCCAACCGCACCTGCCAGGGCCAGTGCAGCGAAGCCTGCAGTCATGTGAATGACGTAACCCCCTGCGTAATCCACTGCGTGGAGCTGATTAAGCCATCCCCCGGCGAACATCCAGTAAGCTACCGGGGAATAGACCAAGATCACCCAAAGTGGGGAGTAGAGGAGCCAAGCCTTGAAGTTGAACCTCTCCACTATGGCCCCCACTATTAATGCAGGAGTTATGGCAGCGAAGGCGAACTGGAACATGATGAAGGTGTATAGGGGGATGTTGAGACCCGTATTGGAGGGACCGTAAACTGTCTGGTTCAGGAAGGGCAAATACCAAACGGGCAATGGGAGCCCTAAGAGGTGAAAGCCGTTCAGTGTAATCGAAGAGGAGTAGAAGGACAGGCCGTAACCCAACAGCATCCACACCACCACAGCGGAAGTGAAGGAGTAAAGGACCATCATGGCTGTGTTCAAGGCGAATCTCCTCCTGGTGAGACCGGCGTAAAACACGGCGAGGGCAGGGATGGATTGGATCATGACGAAAGTGGTGGCTGCTAGGACCCAGGCATTACTACCCAAACTGAGCCACTGCGGTACTGAAGCAGGTGGGTAAAGTGACGTGGACATCGGGACCACGAAGCTGAGATTATTTGGGTATAAAAATCTTTCCTAGAATTCAATAAATAAAGTTCTGGAATCAGGGTCTTATTATTGATAACTTTTAAGAAAGATAGGTCACTTCTAACATTATAATTAGACAAATGTTCAGTGAGAGAAAACTACTTCGTCCATGCTCTTCAGAGCGAACTTGTTGTCCTCTTTATCTTCCTGAGAGTTTGAGGGGAAGCCTGTGAGGGAGGGAATTGCCCCCAAATTTTTAGCTAGCTCTCAAATGTTCTCATACCGTCACGGATGGGGTAAGCTTCACCAAGGATGAAGTGCGCCTCGCAGGCGGGGAGGGAGCCAGAGGTCTCTGATCCTCGCAGACACCAACTTGAGACCGTGACGTTTTTGCGTAACGATTAGTTCCGTTCACTTCTAGATGTCCTCGGCGTGAGTTACGTTTGTATAGCATCACCAGGGATTTCCCGTTGATGACCTCCAAACCGATGAAGGGTTCTGCCCAGGAGATCTCAGGAGTGAAGGAAGGTGGATGGGAGGGTAATGCATTCCCACCCCCACCCCCTGGCCCCAAGGAGTTGGGGGTGTGTGATCCCTTAAGGGGGCCGCGGCGGGATTAGGAGTGAGGATAAGTTACGCCGTGGGTAAACACCACTTAGGTCCCATAAAACGCAGTTCACGCAGTCTCATCAAAACTGACGCATATACTCTCCGCTTGAGTCACTAAGCCCTTGGGCTTCTCCCAACAGACTTATTTACTTTAGTATCCCGCCTTCAACCATGGAGACAGCCGTGGTAGTGGTGGTGGGCAAGGACAGACCGGGAATAGTGGCTGGGATCTCCTCAAAGCTAGCCGAGAGGAACGTAAATATTGTGGACATCTCCCAAACGGTATTGAGGGGAGTTTTCGCCATGATCATGGTGGTCGACGTTGAGGGGAGCGCGGTTCCCCTGGGGGAGTTAAGGAGGGAGCTGCAGGAGAGGGGAAAGGAGTTAGGGGTAGAGGTGTTACTCTACCACGGCGAGGTCTTCAAGTTCATGGAGAGGATATGATGAAATTCGATCTCCGGGAGATCATGGAAGTAGTGGACATGCTCTGGAGGGAGGACTTGGACATAAGGTCCGTTACCCTGAGCCTTAACACCCTTTTCGCCCTCTCGGACTCGCAGGAGAGGACACTGGAGAAGATCAGGGGGATTAGGGGGATAGCCTCTAGGTTCGTGGAGACGACTAGGGAAGTGGAGGAGAGGCTCGGGGTCCGGGTGGTCACCAAGAGGCTCGCTGTCTCCCCCGTTGAGTACTTCTTGGAGCCCATCCCCACCATGGATTTCGCATTGAAATTGGGAGGGGAACTGGATGGGGTGGCTAAAGCGTCTGGGGCGGACTACGTGAGCGGGTTCTCAGCCTTCGTTGAGAGGGGAGAGGGCAGGGGAGCTAGGGTAGCTTTGGAGAACCTCGCTCGAGTCATGAACTCCACCTCCAGGCTCTCGGGATCGATCAACGCTGCCTCAACAGTCTCAGGGCTGAACGCCGAGGCCGTTAGGACTTTCACCCACCAGCTCTTCCTCATGGAACCCCATGCCGCTTCCAGGGTCAGCATCATGTGTAATATTCCCCCTGACTCCCCCTTCGTTCCCTCAGCTCACCACGGTAGGGGGATGCCCAACTCCATGGTGAGCGTCGCTGTGAGCGGGCCAGGAGTGATCGCCAGCGCTGTTAGGAGGGCTAGACCCGGAAGCTTTCAACAGCTCCACGAGGTGATCAAGGTCTCGGCCTTCAAGGTGACCAGATTGGGAGAGCTAGTGGGGAGATGGGTCTCGGAGGAACTGGGAGTTCCCATGGGGGTTGTTGACATCTCCGTGGCCCCTTCACCGAAGGTCGGAGACAGCGTGGCTGAGATCCTAGAGGCCATGGGCTTGGAGAAGGCCGGGGCAAATGGGACCGTAGCTGCATTGGCCCTGATGATGGACGCAGTTAAGAAGGGAGGAGCCATGGCCTCCAACTTGGTGGGAGGGCTCAGTAGCACTTTCATCCCCGTCAGCGAGGACTCGATCATGTCCCTGCGGGTGAAGGAGGGAACCCTGAGTCTCTCGGACCTCTTGGCCATGTCAGCGGTGTGCAACAGCGGGATCGACATGGTGGGGGTGAGCAGATCGCAGGGGGAGGAGAGGGTCATGGGCCTGATACTGGACGTATTGAGCATGGGACTAGTCCTGGGGAAGATCCTCGGTGTTAGGGTAATCCCCTTGGACATGGAGCCTGGAGAGGAGGTAGACATGGGAGGGTTACTGGGTAAGTTAGTGGTGGCCAAGCTCAAGGACCCTGATCCCTCCAGGTTCGTCTCGTTCTGGGGATTCATGCCCACTCCCCTGAGGAGATTGGATATGGGCTAGGAAGGAAAAACGTTCCAAATTCTCTAAACTCACACGACTTTCCTCCCGTATCCAACCTGAGGGAACTCTCCGACCTCTCGATCCAAGCCTTCACGTCCCTCACTGTTCACTCAACCTCGGCACCTAGGGATAGGATTGAGTCATCCACACTCAGCCTGGGGATTTATAACGGCGTTCCCCAGTTTAAATGAGATGAGTAAGGACCTCTACGACGAGTTGGCAGAGAGGGCCAGGTACTTCCTCAGGATAAGCAGGAACGACTCGATCAACGGACGCTATGATATAGCACTATTTCACTTGGAACAGGCGCTACAACTAGGGGTAAAGGCCTACCTATTGAGGGAGAAGGGGGATTTCCCAAGGATACACGACCTGAGCGAATTAATTGAACTCTCCGACAACTATTGTCTTAAGAGGTTAGGGGAGAACAGGTGGTACGTGGTGAGTATTCTCTCTGATGCATACATAGGATCAAGGTATCTGCCGAGGAAGTATAGTGAAAGGGAATACAGGAGTGCCAGGAAGTTCGTGGAGGACGCGCTGAAATGCGTGAATATTATAAACGCTTAGAGCGGATCAACGCTGACTTCGCGGAGAACAGAGAGATGTATTTCTCCATTATAAGAGAAATAGCTGAAAAATACGGAGGGAGGGCTTACCTGTTCGGCTCCCAACTGAAGGGCAACGCCATCGCAGCGAGCGACGTGGACGTTTTGGTAGTAATACCCAATGAAGTTCACTGGCTGGACGTTTTGGTGGAACTAAAGGAGAAGGTCAGGAACCCCAAGTTCCAGTTCCACGTCCGCAACGTCAAGGAAGCGGAGGTGATCATGCGGTTAATAGGCCAATCCCGAGAACTGTGACCCCGAGAACTGTGACTGAGCACCACTAGCTGAAGGGGGCGTCCCCTCCGGATCTCCGCGAGAAAATTAATGAAAGAACCCATTGACGTGAGAAGAGATTCAGCACTTGATCTCCCTCCCTTCACCACTTCGGCCTAAGGTAAAGGGCTGGGTTTATCTTCCTATGGGTTTAGGGGGAGTAATACTCCCTCGTGAGGTAGGCTGAATTCTTTTCCACGTCGAGCGTGTACATACTGTAATCATTAAGCTACAAATCATAGGGTTAGGGCGTTATCCTTGAGAGTGTAGCGTTATTCACCCTTCGCGAACCATTCTCGCTTCATAGAACAAAATTTTGCAGCCTTGTGACGACACTCTGATCTGGTGCAGTATGTTCATCGTGTCGTCACTTATTACGTAAATTCCGGTATCAGCCCCCTCTCCCACAGGACCAACGTTTAAGTACTTGACCATTTCCAGGCTCCTGTTCACGGCCTTGGTCACTTGAACCTAACCAGACTGTCCCTCAAAGACGAGTGGAGGGACTCGTTGGAGTTCACGGGTGAGACCACGGTGTGATCCCTCAACGAGAACACGTTGTAGTCGTCGCTCACCTACCCCCCTCAGGTAAGCGCCTCACTATTTCCCTGAAGGCCTTCTCGTCCCTATTCCCACCGAGAAAAGCAAGTATAGGCCGAGCGTGGTGTAGACCAGGCACGTGAACACCTGTGAAAGGCCTTTGCCTTCCTGCGTAGGTCCATATCCCGTCCACCACCTTGATGACCACCTCTCCCCTAACCTTGTCCCCGGCGTTGCCCCACAGCTTGCCAGCTCCTCGAACCTGCTCCTGCAGTGGCGCTCGATCCAGGCGAACACAGTGCCCAGCGGTACCCCAAGTACCCTGGAGATGGCCCTCATGCTCATTCCGTTGGGTAAATCCTCAGGTTCAACCTCTTCCTCGCCATGCGGGTGCTTCGCATAAGGGAAGAAGCGCCTGTTACAACTCGCAGAGGTACCTCTGCCTTCCCCTGATTACCGCCCTTGATCACGTTACAAGACGGGCAGGGGATACAGCTTCAACTCCTCGGCCGCGCCCACCCATGGGTAATACACGACGTCCATACAAAAATTTATCTAATAAATGTCGACACTATGGACACACTGTAGGGACGAACTGTTAAGTTCATAACCCACGTTGAGAACAATATTGACGTGGAGGCACTACAGGGTAGCTCCACTGTCTCTGAAGTGGATCCAACTATGCAAGAGGTAGTGGTTGGAGATAGAGGAAGTCAACAGGGGAAACAGGACCTGGAGTCCATCCCTACTAACCCTAGGCCCTTCCAGAACCAGGACTGGTTTTCCCACGGTAGGGATCTAGGATGAGAGGAGGCGTCAGCACAGCGATCTTGATCGCCCTCATAGCATTCTCCATAGTGGAGACAGTTATCTTCAGTTATGAGGCGCTGACAGCGAGGCAAGTGGTGAGACCTCCTTCTACCACCACCGTCACCACTTCCTCCACTACGAGCAGTGTAACTTCTTCGACTACTACCATCGTCGCTTCCACCACGACCTTCCCCACCACCAAGAAGAGTGGACCCCTAGCCACCTTCGTGAACTACTCCCTGGAGTACGCTGCAGGGGGATGGTCGGCCACTGCCTTGACCTTCCTACTCTCGAGGCGGAGGAGTGAAGACCAGGATCTATTCGAAGGCAGGGGAGGGGGAACTAGGGTGGAGATCCTCCTCTCCTTGGAAGTGCCCAGGCACAGGAACGAGATCTCGAGCCTCACAGGAGTGGACTGGAAGGAGGTGGATAGGAACCTGGACCTCTTAATAAGGGCGGGCCTAGTGAAAGTCTCCGCTAAGACAGGGAGGATAACGATCTACTCCCTGACGGAGAAAGGGGAGCAGATCCTGAGGGAATTGAAGGCGGGAAAAAGCCACGGATCGAAGAGGTGACCTGAAATAGGGGGTTCTCTTTGAACCGCAGGACGTAAGGAACGATTGGGAACCCCGTTATTACCCCTCACGGAGTCCCTGAGACTCGGAGACCCCTTGATCCTCCTGAAGGTGAAGTACCAGAATAGGACGCCCATTAACATTCCTACTATCAGAATTAAAAGACGCTCTAACACTGTCCACGAGTATGGAACACAGATTTTAGCTCCATTATCTAATGAAATTGTGCATAGTTTTAATAAATAGGTCATACGCTTTTCTTCGATTGAAGAAATAAACCAGTTTCGTCTGCAAGTGAACGCATCCTCCCTGAGAGGCGAAGCTTTCCATACCTGATGTATACAACTGTATACAGGTTATGGGTACTCATGCTTGGGTACTACCTGAGGTACTATCGTGGAAAGCTGGAGGTAGAGTTCAAGCCTTTGACCTGACGTCTCCCCACCCCTAGAAGGGGCTAGGCTTTCCGCCCCCTTAACCCCCAGTTTCTGTAAGAGGACCTGGATCCTCTCACCCCATTTGGTTCCAAGGGGGTCAGACCTTCAGGGTTCCACGACTGGATTCTCTCGTGCCCATTCCTTGTCCTGCTTGTCACGCCGCCCACGGGAGCTCCCTGTCAGGACGTGGGGAGGCTCATCGAACCCCCCACATCACTCCTATGGTTCATTGTGGGGTTCCCTTCTATACCACGATGTAAGGGGAACCCCACAGGTTTGCTATACTGAAATCATTGGGAATCTCGAATGACATCAAAACTTCACGGTTTATCGGAAACTGTTGACAGAGGCTAGAGACAACATGTGACCGGGAGTGAAAGATGATCCATTCCCACAACGATTTTCAATAGTTCCACCTTGAAGCCGGTTCGGACAGAGCCACCACATACGATCCCATGAAGTGTCCTGGTTCGTTTTCAAGTATTGGAGTAGAGGAGTCCCTGTATATTTAGAACTTCAACGAAAAAATATTTTAGTAACCCCTTCCTCTTTCTCCCATGAGGCGGAACCTGGTAATAGCGGGAGGCGTGGTCCTAGTTATCGGACTGATACTGTTCTTCCTGATTGGACCCTACTTGGCTGCACCCGCGATAACTAAATTCAGCGAGAAGCTCAACTCCACAGCCTTGAAGGCGGCAGACCTCCAAAGCGGACAGACGTTGAACTTGGGCCAAGTGAAGCAAGGACAGGCCTTCGTGTTCAAGTACAACGACAGCGCGGGGGTACCCCTGAGGTTGATCATGAACGGTACAGCGCAGATCAGTAGAATCAACAATACCTTCCTGTTAGTGGGTTTCTCCACTTCCTCCGGAAACATTTCGTTAGCGAACAATTATACCATTCCTCTCCACGTAGTCTACTCCAACGTCTCCCCAGTGGAGATCAGCGGGTTCCTGGGGGGCATCGTGGGGACCCTGGTGGGGCTGGTAATGAGCATAGCTGGGCTGATAGTTATTGCTGTTGGAGTGATCCTGAGGCCAAAACCCAAAGCCCTATGAGTGAAGGGTTGGAAAGAGTCCCATCGAACTCCTCCACACTCCTCCTCGTCGAGTTGGGGCCTCACGGATTAAGGGGTAGGACTTGATTCAGATATGATGGGTTTACAACTCTCGTCCCCATTCCCCCGCAGCCTCCCGCCCTAGTAGACTTCCAGCCACTACGTGGGGAACCCAAACAGTTCAAATATGTCCTAGTGGTCCATGTGGGACGCGAGGATCCCGGGGAGCACTACGGGATGAGGACATGGAGATCTCCTACAATCCAAGACCTTCCTGTCCTTCACCTCCTACACCCAAGTGACGCTTCAGGTTCGGCCTTCGTCATGGCAGTCCTCCTCTACTCCCTCCTCATGCAAGGTCACGAGGGAGACCTTCAGGTTCCTCCTGGCCTTGCTTTTCATTGAAAACATGATAGGTTACCTGGGTATACGGGAAGATGAATTGTCTAAATTGTTTAGCTTAAATTCTGACTTATTTCCAAGGAGGTAATTTTGGATCTAGCATCACGGGAGGGTAAGTTCACAACGCTAGTTCTCATGAATTCACTGTTAGCGACTTGGAGCTAACCTTTTTCCCCTTAATATTAATACAACCCACTTCCTTGAAACTACGAGGCGACCTCTGGTCCGCGCGAATCCTGCCCTAAAATATAAACTATATAACTCTTCGTATTCAATATTTTCCATATAAATCGTTCTTAAATAAAAATTTGAACAATAAGAGATAAGACGGATAACTAGGGTCTTCAGGTCATAATTCGCTACTCAGATAAATTATCTCTCCCTAGAATACGATACAGACAACGTAAATTAATGAGGCTATTGAGGTAGTAGATGTTGATGGACAGGCAACCTGTTAATTTACCTAACTCGTGACCACACCATGAAAAGTTACGCCGCGAGTAAACACTGGCTTACACCCATTTTTAAGCGGTAGACCTCATGGGGGATCATGAGGCGGCTGATACCATGGTTAGTCCTGATGATCTCACTCTCGCCCGTTATATTCGCAGTCCAAGGGAGGCTCACCTATTCCGACTCCCCTTTCCTCACTCCACGCTACCAGGCAGTCGAGGTCGAGAACGTACTCAACCAATACTTCAACTTCACTCCCTTTGACTACATATACGTGATCGTTAATGGGACCTACAACTCATCCCTGGAGGAAGTCATGGAAGCACTCCACTACCTACAGGGGGCCAAACTAGTAACCCCACAGGACTACCTCTCCCAGGAGAACTGGACTTACACTAACTTCACCGAGGAAATAGCCAGGAGGGGAACAGAGTACCTCCTCCCCCTCCACTACCTCTACGGTAACCTCTCGGAGCTCAGGGATTTCCTGCTCCTGAACTTGACGGAGTTCCAATATGAACTCAATGTGACTTACGGCCTTCCCCTGAACCAATTCCATGCCTCAGGAGGTAGGGCATCCCAGTTCCTGACCCTTTACCATTCCTTGGGTGGTGAAATGATCTACGCTGCCAGGAACGCGAGCCTCAGGGTGTTCCGAAACCCCTTCGTCCTTTACTTCTCTTTCAACAACTACAGCAACTCCTCCCTTACCTTCAGCTTCCTCAGGGACTTCTCCGATTTCCCAGGCCTAGTGGAGATCCTCACGGGAGTTCGGGTCCCCCTGGAGGCGCTCCAAGATCCCTCTACCTATTCCCTCTCCCAGGCTAGACGGATACTAGGCCCTCCACCGATTACCACCTCCAATTTCCACAGGGATGATCTCTGGCTCTTCGTGATCCAGGTCCCCCAGAACGAGAGCCTCCAGGACGTATCGAACTTCATGGCCAACCTGAGGGGTTTGGTCACGGGTCATTTGCCTATCTACGCAGCCTCTGAGTCGGCCACTGCGCGGGACCTCAAGGTGATCGACGTAACTACGGTCTTACTTCTGACCTCCCTGCTCCTGATCCTGATCAGGTCCCCGGTGCCCATCCTGATCCTGATCCTCAGCGCTCTCTTAGGGCTAGAGGTGGCTTACTCTGCCTTACTCCTCCTCTCCTACTTGGGCTTCCCCATATACTACATCTCCGGCCTCGTGGTTCCCCCCATAGTCTTCGGCATAACAGTGGACTACTCGGTCCTATTCCTCTACAGATACTTTGAGGAGGTCAGGGGTGGAGACACCAATCCCCTGGGGAAGGCCTTTCGCATTGCAGGTAAGGCAGTCCTACTCAGTGGATTGAGTATAGGGGTGGGGTTCTCCTCCTTCATCTTCACCCCTTCCCCCCTGCTCAGGAACGTGGGAGTGGCGCTGGTCCTCTCCTCCCTCTCCCCCCTCCTCCCCTCCTTGATCTTCACCAGGGAAGCACTCGCCTCGATCCCCTCTCACATCCTCGCTTTCCCCAGGAGGGAGGTCCCCAATCCAGTTGATGTGAGGCAAAAGTACCTGGAGAGAGTATCCCGCTGGGCCACAAGGAGGAAGTATCTGGTCGTGGGGGCGCTGGTGGTGGGGGCGGCGATCTCCTATTACTTCTCCTCCATCCACTCCTACAACGTGAACATCACGGAAATAGTGCCTAGTAACTCCGAAGTGGTTGAGGGGGAAAGGGCCTTGACTAACCTCTTCAACTACAGCGTGGACTACATCCTCCTGAAGGGTAATACCCCGGCCGTGCAGGTGGAACAGAGGCTCCTGAGGGACGGCGCACTGGTCTATGGTCCCTCTGCATTCGGAAGGACTATACTCAACTTCACGGTCCCCAGCTATAACTCCCACGGATACACCCTGATCGAGGCCTACATCCCCTACCCCACCTTCAGTAACGGGGCTGTGAACCTAACCGAGGTATTGATAAGGGAGGGTTACGCAGTGGGTGGGAGCAATGCGGAGAGGGTGGACGTGGTGGAGGACACCGTGAACTCCTACTACTCCTTCACCCTACCCCTGGCGATCTTGGCCATAACGGCTTACATCGCGCTCTCCCTTGGATCCGTTGTGGTTCCCTTGAGACTCAGCTTGACCCTACTAGCAAGTTCCTTGGTGGGAGTGGGACTCCTCTATGCGGTCTTCGACACAGTATATTGGCTCTCCCCACTCATAGTCTTCGCCATGATGTTCAGCCTGGGCATAGACTACGACATGTTCATAATCCTGAGGGTCCTGGAAGAGAGCGGGACCGAGGAGGAAAGGGTGATACGAGCCATAAGTAAGACAGGATTGGTGGTCACAGCAGCCGGGACCATACTGGCTGGCGCCTTCCTCTCCTTGACTGCGGCGCACATGAGGTTCCTCCAGGAGGTAGGATTCTCGGTAGGCATATCGATCCTCTTCGACACCTTCGTTGTCAGACCAATCGTAGTCCCAGCGGTGATGAACGTCTTGGGGAAACACAACTGGTGGCCTGGTTACGGAAGGTCCTCTCGTGGAACTGGGAAGGGTTAATGAGGTCGAGAAGGCGTGAGGCCTACTCACCAGAGACCCTGTCCGTGAGGGCGGAGTAATTCACTCGTACCAAGTCCTAGACTGCTCCCTTAGGAAGGAGAGGAGGTAATAGGGGCCTCCTGCGTTCTTCCCGGTCCAGCCTGAGTGCTTCCACCCACCGAAGGGCTGAACGCCCGGCATTGCCCCCGTGGTGGACCCCACTGTCCTATTGGCGTAGATCACTCCAGCCTCGATCCTCCTGAAGAAAGTCTCGATTTCCTCCCGATCCTCGCTGAATATCCCCGCGGTCAGTCCGTACTCGGAGTCGTTGGCCATCTCGATCCCCTCCTCCAAACTGGAGATGGAGTCCACTAGCAATATGGGCACGAAGAGTTCCCTCCTCCAGAGCCAGTGATCCCTGGGGACATTCACCGCAACTGTGGGTTCCACGGTGTAACTCCTCTCCTCCTCAATCACCTTCCCTCCACTCAAGATCTCCCCTCCTGCCCTCCTTATCTCCTCTACGAACGCCTTGAACTTCCTCACTGCCTCCCTGTTTATCAGGGGGCCCATGAACGTGTCCCTGACCGTAGGGTCGCCCACCTTAACCTCCCCTATTCTCTTGACCAGTCCGTCCAGGAACCTCCCGTAGACGTCCCTGTGGACGTAGACCCTTGAGGTGGCGCTACACTTCTGTCCACCGTAACCGAATGCCCCCCTCACGATCCCCTCCACTGCCTTCTTAAGGTCAGCCTTTGCCGTGACCACTACAGCGTTCTTTCCTCCCAACTCCATTACTACGGGCCTCGGTTGGCTGGATATGAAGTCCTTGGCCAAGCTGTGACCCACCTCCCTGGAACCGGTGAAGGCTAAACCCGCCACCTTGGGGTCTCGGGTGATGAAGGACGCGAAGTCTGCACCCCCGGAAGTGACGTAGTTCACAACCCCCTTGGGGAACCCGGCCTCATCCATGATCTTAACCAGGGAGAAAGCGGAGAGGGGAGTGTCCGAGGAGGGCTTGAGCACTGCGGTGTTGCCAGTGAGCACTGCACCCAGGGTCATGGTAGCGGTTATGGCCAGGGGGAAGTTGAAGGGGGAGATCACAGCCCAGACACCGTAAGGTCTCATGACACTGTATGGGTGTTCGCCCTTATACAGCCTTGACTCCATCTCCCTAACATAGCCCCTATTCTCCTGGAGTAAGTGAGCGTAGTAGCGGAAGTAGTCGATTGTCTCGTCCACCTCAGCTACGGCCTCAAACCTGTTCTTCCCGTTTTCAAAGGTGATCTGCGCTGCCAAGCGGAACTTTAAGGCTGAGGCGATCTCGGCTGCCCTGAAAGCTAACTCCACCCTTTCCCTCCAGTCCCAGTCCCTCCACCACCTATGGACCTCCCAGGCTTCATCGATCGCTCCCTTTACCTCCTCTTCCCCCGCCAACTGAAACGTGCCAAGCTTCATGGAGGTGTCGAATGGAACTCTCACCTCAAACTTCCGCTCCACTACCATTTCCTTTCCCCCGATCAGGAGGGGATACTCGGAACCCAAATAACCCTTCACTTCCTCCACAGCCCTCTCGTAAAGGGAGTGGAATTCCTCCTCCCTGATCCTCTGCTGGGTCCTCTCGTTCAGGAAAACCATGATCTCCGCAGCGCCTACTTCGTCTTATTCTTTATCCTTCCTTGACCCAACGCTCCTCCAAGACCCTCCCCTGTTAAGGCCTCGGAGGAACTCCGGCACCACGCTGGATCCAGCGGTCTCGGGCTGATCGGTTAAGAGAGGGAAGCGATCAGCTTACTGATCCCCCCCTCAGCCCCTGATGGACCCTGGATGCAATAATGAATATGGAGGGAGGACTGACCCTAGGCGAAGGATTGCCGTCGTCACTATTTCCGGTGAGCTACCCCGCCCTGAAGGGCGGAGCTTCCTGCTTCATAACCCCACCTTGCCCGTAGCTTTTCACTACGGGTAGAGGGCGAAGCTCCACAGGCACTAAGGATGGCTCCCATCCCGATCTCCTCA
>Ga0208006_100137_pt1 | contig 32865 bp, 28 predicted proteins | sample ECH_Bnyco_MetaG_FD_187131 | JGI IMG/M metagenome (GOLD analysis project Ga0208006, IMG submission 187131) | Hot spring microbial mat communities from Yellowstone National Park, Wyoming, USA - ECH_B nyco_MetaG (SPAdes) (version 2) | ecosystem: Environmental > Aquatic > Thermal springs > Hot...
CGCGACGTCTCCTTCCACGGACTCAAGAGCCTTCTCAAATACCAGGTGGAGAAGTACGGGAGGAGGGTAATCCTGGTCGACCCTGCCTTCACCCCCAAGGCCTGTGCTGAGTGCGGCCACGTGAAGGAAGAGTTAACGTTGCAGGATAGGATCTTCGCCTGCCAATGGGTTGGGTAGCTGATCGCGACTACAATGCTTCTCTAAACATTCTCAGGAAATCAGGGCTGGAACGGCCCGTTGCGCCTGTGGAGCCCTCTACCCCTTGGGCGAGGCGGGGCAGTGAAGCGGGAAGCCCCGTCCTCGAGGGCAGGGTAGTTCACACAGCAATTACAGTAAAAGTAAATTTTATACAATTGACCGTTATTTTATCATCTACTTGGAATACAAATACGATGTATAAGGCATTACATGTGAGCTACCCCTCCTGAAGGGCGGGGCTGTGAAGCAGGGGTCCCACAGGCCCTCAGGGTTTCTCCCATTGGATTGACGTCGTCAAGTGGGACAGGAGACCTTACCAAATAGACCCTCACTTTAAAATAATGAGGTTTCTCTGTCAAGCTTACCCCGTTAACAACTGCCACATGGTGAAATACTGGGTGTTAAAGATCTCCCCCACAAAGGGGATTTCCCCCTTGTTTAGGCTTTCCCCCTTGACTCCCTTCGTTATAGAGACCCACTTTATTAGGAAGTTCGTTCCCTCTTCAAGTCCACATCTTATTAATGGCCTTTACAGTAACCTTAGAGCTTCACCAGACCCCTAATCTTATCCCAAAACAACCTCTCGTCCCCCTCTTGTTGTAATACTGATCCAATAAATACAGTACTAAGGGGGACATTGGAGTCCTAGTAATAGTCATAGTACTCATGCCGTTAGGCACATCTTCAAGGCCCTCTCCCTAACCTCACTAGGACGGTGTATGGTTAGATGTATAGCCAACCCAGCCAAGAAAGCCAAGAATTACCTCTCTTAGGCTCCATATAGGCGCCTCTGCCTATCCAAAGGCTCGCTATAGTTCTAATGTGACTGCTACCAAAGGAGGAACGTCCTCGAGTCCCTGAAGAGAAGTTTTACTTGTGAATAATTAGTGAGAAATAAAATGAATTTAATTAAATTGTAAATATATTTAGTATACGCAATTTATTTCTAATGCTTGTACACACTAGAGTCCTCTTTGAGGATACTGGTTTTAGCAGGTGTATATCTATGTATAAAAGTTTATAGATCTGCATTTTTCTACATATACTGCATAAACTGGGAGATATATCGTCGCTGATGCTGTAGAGATCTGACCTCCTCCCCGCCTCGGAGGGTTCCAGGGCAGTTCGTGGTTCCCGCCATGAGGGGTTACTTCCCCTCATCTGGGAGAAGATTGTGCAGAGACCCTACCTCCACTTGAATCTGATTCCGATAATCAGGGAACCTTCGTCCAAAGTACGAGAGAGATGATGGTTATCCTCCCTAGTCCCTTCACCCTATCGAGTAGGGAAGGGGCATCGTTATCCTCAATAAAAATAATTGATAAGGAGATGGAAAGCCCCGCGGGCTGGGACGGACAGCCCCTTAAACTCCTCCTTATGTGAAGCCAATTAGTAGTAACGTTTATAACAGATTGCTAAAATGGAGTTCAAGAAAGGTGTCCATTCGATGCATAGCGTGAAGGACGTATTGAGAACAGCACTGACTACTACAAATGCGTCTGATATAGGAATAATGTATATAATAGTAGCAATAGTAAGCTTAATAATTGGTTCGCTTGACGCCTCCATGATAAGGATCCAGCTGACCTTTAACGTGATGAATGCTGTAGACTACTATGACGTCGTTAGCCTTCACGGTATCTTTATGATATTCTTCGTTGTAATGCCCATGTCGGTGGGCCTAGCGAATTATCTCATTCCGAGGATGATAGGCGCTCACGATCTCTATTGGCCCAAGATAAATGCACTCTCTTTCTGGATACTTCCGCCCGCAGTTACCTTAGCTGCAGTATCTACACTATTCGGTCCAGTGGATACTGGGTGGTATATGTATGCACCCCTTTCAACTGACCTAGCGGTGAATGGAGGATTCGGCGTCGATCTGGTGGAAATATCTCTGATCATAGCGGGGATCTCCAGTACTCTTACCGGGATCAACTTCCTGATGACCATATTGAGGCTAAGGAAAGTACCCATGTTCAAAATGTCACTCTTCACCTGGTCCTTCTTAGCCACCTCAATCCTGTTAGTTGTAGCTCTCCCCCCTTTAACAGGAGGACTAGTCATGGCCTTCTTAGAGAGGAATTGGGGCTTACCCTTCTTCGATGCCTCAAAGGGAGGCGATCCCATACTTTGGGAACATGTCTTCTGGTTCTTCGGCCACCCAGAGGTTTACATTTTGATATTACCTGCTATGGGGCTTGTTAGCGAGATCCTGCCTAGGGCTGCGGGTAGGCCGATTTATGGATACAAGGCAATAGCCCTATCTTCTATGGCTATCGCCTTCCTGAGTGCATTCAGTGTATGGATGCATCACATGTTCACCGCTATAGTAAACGACCCTGTTAGAATACTTGCTTCATCAATGACAATGGCTATAGCGATTCCCTCAGGAATCAAGGTATTCAACTGGACTGCAACCCTATATGGAGGGAAGATGAGGTACTCAGCTCCAGCTGTCTTAGCGGTTGGATTTGTAGCCCTGTTCCTAGTAGGAGGTATAACAGGCGTTTTCTTCCCGCTAATACCAGTGGACTACGCGTTTAATGGCACTTACGCCGTTGTAGGTCATTTCCACTATATGGTTTTCGCCATATTAGCTGGCCTCCTTGGTGGACTCATGTACTACTTCCCCTACTTCACAGGTAAGATGTACGACTATGAGATAGGAAAGAGTTCTGCCTTAATGATTGTAATAGGAGGATTCGTAATTTCCACTGGCATGTTCATAGAGGGTGTATTGGGAATGCCCAGAAGGTATGCAGTAGTTCCTTCTCCGATTTATCAGCCCTTCCAGCCCCTGATTGACGTGGGTGGCATAATAATGGGGGTAGGACTGCTTATGGGGGTCGGCAACATGCTCTACGCGTGGGTGAGGGGAGCTCCTGTAACATCTTTAGATCCTTGGAATGCTCAAGAGAGTGGCCAGCCTGACTTCACGCTCAAGCCCGTAGCTTTACCCCTGAGCTTCGGTAAAGCAATGGACGGGTCTGAGCCGGAGGAACACCACGGGACTTGGTATCCCTCTATTCTAGGACTCCTCATGAGCTTTCCTGCACTAGGATTCCTCCTCATACTGCACGGTATGATCCCACCAGGCGCTGCTCTTTTAGCAATCTTTATGGTGATCGGATTTAGCTGGCTTTACAGGGACTACTTCGGTAGCATTGGGGGGCTTCCATCAATTGGGGGAGCAGAAGGGGGAGTATCTATGCCCATGTCTAAGGCTACAGGTCCATTAAAGACCACCACTGTAATACCGGAGCTTAAGGTCACGCATGAAGGTCTCGAGATTGCTCGAAAAGCAAGGACTCCTGTGCTATTCTTTATAATGGCAGAGATCTTCCTTTTCGGGTCCTTCATAGGGGGATATCTGTATGTAAGGAACGTCACTCCAGAAGCTCAGACCCTTCCACCACTGCATCTCGATATATTTCCACTTCCAGCGATCATGACTGCCATATTGCTCTCCAGTTCTATACCAGCCCATCTTGCTTACAATAGCTTAGAAAAAGGGAATCTCAGAATGTATAAGGTTTTGGGGATCCTCACATTCCTGATGGGCTTCACATTCCTGATGGGCCAAGTTTACGAGTTCACTCACATAATTGACTTCACCCCTCAACAGGACGTTTTCACTGCTTTCTTCTACACTATAGTGAACCTCCACGCTTTCCACGTTATAATGGGGCTCACGATATGGACTTTCACCCTTATGAGAGCCAGGAAAATGGTACCTTACGAGATATCGACAGCTGCTACATACTATTGGCATTTCGTGGATGCCATCTGGGTAATAGTGTTCACAATGCTGTATCTCCAGCTCCCCATATATCATCCGTGAAAGACTTGAACCCAGTCCAGGTTTTCGGTAAGAGAAGGTTTTTTATCTCCACGTTTTTACTGTTGCTCTGCATTAATCCAGTAACCGAGGAGCAAATACTCAGGAGTCCCTTGATATTCATGTTAACCCATTATGGTCTTTACGCAGCTGGGATATACCTGGGTCAGGGCAGAAGAGGGACGTTATCCTATGTTATACTAGGCATAGTACCTGCAGTAGTGTGGCACCTACCTTGGACCTTTGCTCTCTCCGCAGGTTCACTTTACTTCAGGGCCATAGATCAGGTCACCATGTTCTTAGGAGGGTTTCTCATAGGCTCTGGGCTGAGTTCCTTAAGTCAGAGAGCAAAGGCTCTCCTGTTTGGGCTATGGATGGTCTCGGATACTACACTGTCCGTCCTCTTCATGACATCGTCGTCCTACTATACGTTCCTTTTCGTCCCTTACTCCCCTTATTCTCCCAACCAACTTCCAGCTGCAGGTTACGGAACCTTCTTCCTCATGAATATGCTAGCGGTTTATGTGCTAATGCTCTATCTGAACAGGGTATTCGAGAAGGACGGTGGTGAGTCATAATGGTACTGTCATCACCTGAGTTCGCATACACTTCCTTCTACTACATTTTGCCGACCCTAGCCTGGGCCACCGTAGTCTACCTGTGCCTCCTGTCGCCCTTCAGGAGGGAGATAGATTACGTCGTATCCAACTTCAGGAAGAAGAGCGTTAGTCTACCCTTCCTAGTTTACTTACCTATACATCTGTTCATATACGGCCTTGCAGTGGAGGATCTCTTAGTCTCAATTTACGGTGCGCCCTTCAGGTTATCTAAGGGAGCTTCCTTTATAGGCTACTCTCCCTTTACTCCTTCCATTCCTGGGATAGTCCTAGACTTACTGTTCAATCCCTCTTTTAACTTACTACTCCCTCCATACTATTCCTTAGCGTTAACTCCCTATGCCGTGGCCCTCGGGTTCCTTATATCTCTAGCCGTCTCATCTAACATAGGGAAGATCGTGGAGATCTCTAGGGTGAGCCCAAGAAAGAGGAAACTATTAGTGTTCATCCCCTCTTTAGGTTTAGTTGGAGGATCGTCTTGTTGCCTTTCATTACCCTCTATAGTAGCGCTTTACACTCCCCTATCTCAGTTAACTCTACTTTCGGTTGGCCCAGGTTTAGCGTTGGTCGTGATATATGTGATTTTACCAGCCCTCGTAGCATATGCGCTGAAGAGACAGTTCGATGATCTCTCGCTTTTCGTACCGAGACTATTAAGGTTGAAAGGGCTCGATAAAGAGAGAGCAAGCTGATTTAGGTAGCACTTCCCGCACGTGAGAATCGATTACAGAGGTGGGGGCTAAGGGCGCAAAGCCCCGCCCCCTCTAGGAACGGAGACGGGCAACCCCTCATTCAGACTTTAAACTGTTCCTCGCTGGTGTTAACGACACCCCTCCCCAGCCCGATCTAGTAATGGGATTGTGAGAGGGGCACTAGGATCCTGTCCAATCTCCCTATCATGTCTCGGATCCCTTTCCTCTCCTCTGGATCCGGGCTTGAAATAGGAGCAGGCCTCTGACTCACCGCCCACCGGATGAGATGTGAGTCCGAATCCAATGGCGAGAACCGTGAACCCCTTGGAGGGGAACCCTTCCAGGGAGGTGAGGAAGCCAGGAAGAGTAGCGGTGTTTATACTTCCTTAAGACTTTAAAGGACAATATATATTTAATTTATAATACTAAATATGTCAACTCTCGTATACTAAGATCAACGAACACCAAGAAGTAAGAATGAGAGTAGTAAACGATATGAAGAACGGAATGAAAATAAAGGACGTAGCTAAAAAGTACGACATCTGAGAGTACAAGTGGTTAAGGAAAACTAGGGAGAACTAAAGGCAAAGATGAGGCAAGGAGATTCGCCTTTCTCCGAAAATTTACATCAGTCCCATTGCTCCACGATATATTGGTGAATGTGAACTACCCCGCCCTTGCGGAGAGAGCTTCCTGCTTCATTGTCCCGCCTCGCCCAAGGGTGGAGGACCCCACAGGCTCAACCGTCCCAGCCCAGACGGACACCCGTGCGGGCAGAGGCGCGCCTCACGGACCCTCGCTCAGGCGGCTCAGGACGCTCACCGTCTATGAATGTCATTGGAACGTATCTGAGGGAGGTGTCGTTTAAATTTGGGGGCTGTCCTTCCCTAGGGAGGGGTCTTACGCCCCCAAGCCCCCCGAGAAGATAAAAACGGGTCTAGACGGATGATAATGCATAGTAAACACCAGCACGTCTAAAGCGGAGAGGCTCAGCGGGTTTCCTGGCGTGGAACGGCTCGGGCTCAGTTGTAAGTGCGGTTAAGTCTCCCATGAGGAGAAAGCTTAAGGTAATTTAGGGACTTCCGTGGGAGTGATCATATTCCCGAATAGTGTAGAAAGAATAAGCTCACTGGGGACGGTTCCCGTTCGTTTATCTTTTGATTCGCAGGGCGACATCACGCGTGTCTCAGATTACGCTACCCCCACAGGTCTCGTTTAGGGGGGTGGTCATACCTGAAAGGAGGGGTGCTTCCATGACCGGCACATGAGTAGAGTTCACATACTGTTATGTCCCCGTTATAGACCTTGATGTCCCTGTCGGACCTCAAACACTCATAGCTCTCCACAGTCTCCATACTTTCCTTACCTGCGCCTCTTTTAACCATCGTATTTACAGACTGGGAGTGATAGAGTTCGCCAGAGTCGGAGAAGGTCTCCTTCACCTACCTAAGACAGTAGAAAGGTGCTAAAATTGATTCCGTAACACCGTAGCGGCCAGCTACAAACTTAGAGCCGATTCAAGGACGCCGAGGTGCACTGTTCAGAACTAACGCTCTACCTCCTTCTTTGTGCGAGCGACTTTTACCTCAACTAGAACCCTCTTATCCTTTCTCGTCTATTTCCTCTCTGCCTTCCTCCCTTACCGTGGCCAACGCCTTTCTCGCCAAGGTCTATTCTCTAACAACATCATTGTTTCCTCCCTATTGTCCCTGACGGAGTGCGTTAGGCATACTAACTCTTCCCCTGATTTGAAGGAGTCAGGCCTTAGGTCCCTGACATGCTTCACCTTCTTATATCGGCTCCTAACAATGCCCTTTTATCATACTAACTGAAGAGCTCGATCATTAAGGAGTTCCCGTGTGGCCTCGAGTCCTAATTTTTTAGCTTCCTTCTTCATTTCCTCGACGAAAAGGGACGAAGGGTTCTCCCATTCTTCTGGAGTGAAAGCGAAGAATTCGACCCGCGGCCTTAAATATCTCCCTACCTTCTCGAGTCTATCAATATATCTCAAACCTTCAAAATCCCTTGAGATTATAACCAGGTCTATGTCGCTGGTCTCCAAGTAATCCCCTCTGGCCCTGGATCCCACTACATACACGGCGTCAATTTTAATTTCCCTACTTATATCATTTACAAAATCCATTGCGCGTTTTATTAACTCGACCTGACTTCTCAACGCAGATTTCGCCTTACCCATCCTATCACCTTTTCGGCCTTTTTTACTAATTCTTCTGCGTCATCTTTGTTATATAACGAGTAAGGTATTGTGTTTGCTGCGTCTTGTAACTTAAGCACGACACTATGGACACACTGAACCTTAAAAAGAAAGCACTAAAGAGTATAGTCCCCTACTTCAGTCATGGAAGAACTTGAGTTAGAACTCCTCAGGGCTGCAGTTAGGTGCTACAGGGCCTGTGGAGAGGGATTTGAAGAGACCGTAAGGATGATAAGTGAGGCGAGAGGATTGGATCCGAATTTCACCAAGAGTGTGCTTATGAGCCTTAAGTCTAAATACGGCGAAATGAAGGAGTATAGGAACCTTAGATCCCAGTTGCCTAAGGACTTTCCCATATGAACTAAAGTCTTCTTCTACGAGGCGACCTTTAATATTCTTATCGCTCTAATCAGCCGAAGAACAATGGACAAGTGGTAACGTGATATAGCTCATCAACAACGTCACGAAAAGGACCTAGCAGAGTAACCAAAGTTCCTCCTCTGTATACAGGAGTATGGCGCACTCAACCCCTTTACTAAGAGTAATGCATTTTAGCCGTTGCTATACAGAAGGGCTATATAGAAGGAGTGTAACGTTGAGCTAAGGTATATGAGTGAAGTTGAGACTTCAGTGAGATCCAAGAGGGAACGCGGTAATAAAGTGGGTCGCAGGTGAATGAGAGGCCGTTGTCAACAGTTTCCAATAAACCATAAGGTTTATATTATTTCATCATAAACTTTTATACAATGCTAAGACCTAAGGAAGTCTGCCAACGCTTAGGAATATCCTATGCGACACTTAGAGAATATGATAAGAAAGGGTACATAAAACCAGTAATGCTAGAGACTGGGAAGTGGAGGTTCAGGGAGGAGGACGTCGAAAGACTGATGGGAATAGTAAGAAAGAGGAAAGTGATCCTTTACGCTAGGGTATCATCGAACACACAAAGGGACGATTTGGTAAACCAAGTAAAATACCTAGAGGAGAACGTTGAGGACTACGACCGAGTGATAACTGACGTTGGGTCCGGGTTAAACGTGAAGAGGAAAGGATTCCTCAAATTACTGAGGATGATACTAAACAACGAGGTATCAAAAGTTGTTGTAGCTTATCCAGACAGACTGATGAGGTTCGGTTTCGAGGTAATTGAGGAGGCATGCAAAGCGCACAACTGTGAGCTCGCCGCGTTGAACAGGGAGGACGAAACACCAGAACAGGAACTGATCGAAGACTTGATCTCTATACTGGTCTCCTTTAGCGAGAAATTGCAAGGAATGAGGAGTCAAGAGAAGGTGAGGAAGTGCGTCGAGGAAATTAAGGCTTAAATCGTTTCAACCAAAGGAGGAATACGTCTACTTAACTTACTCCATGAAGAACGACGAGGGGGAGGAGAGCAGGGTACTGCTGGAGAACTACAGAGTCCTACTGCAGAAGGCTTTAGACTACTTGTGGGAAAAGACTAGGGTAGAGAGAAAAGAAGTGAAGAAAGGTAAGAAAGTCCTCACGAAGATAACCCTCCCCGAGAAGAAGGGGGTTTACAGGACGTTGAGGGATGAACTGGAAAAGGTCAACGTCCTAGCCTCCCACTACGTTGACAAGGCAATAAACGACGCTTACTCCGTGTTGAGGGGTTGGAGGAGGAGGGCTGAGAAGGGACGAGCTTCACTGAGGAAACCTAAACTGAAGAGGGTTTACGTTAGGGTGAAATCAACGCTGAGGAAGGTTGAGGGTGAGGACGTGAGGATCACCGTAAGACCTTACCAGTACATTACATTCTCATGGTCTCACTCCTGGTTCTCTCCACGGGTCAAAGGGTTGGAACTGGGTGAGCCCGTGATAAAGGAGGACGAAGTTCACCTACCATTCCGTTACAGATTACCCTGGTTTACTCCCCTGGACTATCTAGCAATTGATAGCAACTTATACACGCTGGACGCTTACGATGGAGAGAAGTTCGTCACTTTCTCCTTGAGGGAGTTATACAGTCTCAAGTATGGTATGCAGTTGAAGAGGGGTAGAATACAGTCCTTCGCTTCTAAGCACAGTAAGAAAGGGAAGGAGTTGTCGAGGAAGTACTCTCATCGTGAAAGGAATCGTGTACTAGATTACGTTCACAAGTTCGTCAACAAGTTGCTGGAGATGTATCCCGTGACTACGATTGCTGTTGAGAAACTGAGCAAACAAGATATGTTCCAAGACGCTAATGACAAGTTGTCTAAGAGGATTTCAAGGACTGTATGGAGGAGCATTCATCGTATGTTGAAGTACAAGGCCCCACTTTACGGCTCCCTAGTTAAGGAGGTGAACCCTCGCCTCACTTCCAAGTCCTGCCCCAGGTGTGGACGGGTTTCCCGAAAGGTCGGCGGGACTTTTCGTTGCGAGAGGTGTGGTTTCACCCTGGATAGGCAACTGAACGCGTCCCTCAACATCTACCTCAAGATGTGCGGGTTCCCCCACATCCGTGATATTCCGCGGGTGTGGGTTGGGGTTACCCCGCTAAGGGGGCGGAGGAGGATGAGTGGGGCAATGCCCCGTGACCCTGGTGAAGCCCAAGGGCTGAGGATTGATATTAAATATTATGAAATCCTATGAAGCCCAAACCCCTTTAAGGTAAACACTCTTCTATAGTCTTCCTGCACTCTCTGAGGGAAAACTCTTTACCCAGCACTGAAGATCGTTATAGTATGCAGTCCCTGCCCGCTAGGGTCTCCCAGTTCTTGTCCCCCTCTAAAAGTGTACTATTGGTGTGGGATGTTCAACGGGCTCTAGTGAACGCAATTTTCAACAGGGACGAGTTCATGAAGAACCTTAACCTCGTCCTCGACTCCGCTAGGAGAGTTCGCATCCCAATAGTTTACACGAGGGCAGTTCCTTTCCCTCAAGGCTTTGAACCCCCATTCATGGAAATACTCAGGTCGAGGGCTAATTATCGTAGGGTCCAAGGGGACATGGGATTAGCGGTGAACCCGAGGAGAGGAGAAGTGATCATCAATAAGAGTACCATGAGCGCCTTCATAGGCACAAACTTCGAGTTGCTCCTGAGGAACTCCAACAGGACCACAGTGATCATAACCGGAATAGCCACAGAGATGGGGGTGGAGTCCACAGCTAGGGATGCCCTGAACAGGGGGTTCATCCCCGTTGTGGTCACAGATGCTGTCTCGTCCTCAGACAAGGAGTCGCACGAGAGGTCTTTAGCTAACATGAGTAAAATCGCCATTACCTTAACCTCAGAGGAGCTGAGGAAGACGTGGATTACAAAAGAATGAAAGCCTCGCTCCTTCCAGGGCTGAGAGGAAGTCAGAGGTTGATCTCAGTCCTGAGGTAATCCCCTCTCTCAGTCACTATTTCTAAGACGTGTTTCCCAGGAGAAGGGGGAACTCCCTCTACTTCGAACTTTAGGTAGAAGTTGCCGCTGGGAAGGGATGAAGGCCTGAAAGCGTAAACGGGTTTGCCGTCGAAGTTCACGAACATTATCCTCTGGTTCCACTTGGAGGATATGGGGACTTCCAGGATCATAGAGTGACTGTTATCTAAGCAACGATTTTAAGTCTAGTTCCTAATAATATTCGTGGTCAGCCTCCTCTATAGCCTCCTAGCTGTGTTCGCCGTGAGCTTCGTGAGCAATGCGACTCCTTTCTTCGGCGTCTCCTATACTTTAGTGGCCACCTCTTTCCTAACCCAGGTGGGAGTTACTCCCCTCAACTTCTCGCTGTTCGTGTTGGTTTCTTCCCTAGGGTCCTCCTCGTCTAAGAACGTGATGTACCTACTGGGACTAGGATTGGGCAAGCCTCTCAGCAAAGGGAGCAAAAACGTGGAACTACTCAAGAAGTTCGTGAAGTCCAACTCTTTCTACCTAGTCTCCTTAGTGGCTTCAGTGATCCCCTTCCTACCTCTCGACGACTACCTCTATCTAGGGAACGGCATAGTCAAGGGGCCTCTCCTGAAGCTCAACGCGGTCGTGACCCTAGGTAAGTTGATCAAGAGTTCCATTGAGATCCCAGTGGAGTTAGCAGGGTTGACCTTCTTAGGGTCTGTGACCTCTTTCCTTGGGCTCTCCGAGTTCGAACTGGGCCTCCTGGGGAGTGCCCTATTCATCGCCCTAGGGATAGTAGCGGCTAAGCTGGACTGGCAGAAGTACTACGCTAAGGTTGAGAGGTTCCTGCCTAGGCGACTCAAGCCTCATTGAGCTTATTAACTAAACCGTTCAGCACCAATGGATGAGGGTCTACAGCGGTAGGAAATTTGCAGTGGAAGTAGAGGAGGTCATATTACCTAACGGGAAGAGCGTCAAGGTGGAGTCGGTCAGGCACCCTGGTTCAGTGGTGGTGATCCCCCTACTAGGGGATGAGGTAATCCTCATCAGGCAATACAGGCCGGTTATAGGCCAGTGGATCCTCGAACTGCCCGCGGGGACCCTGAATCCAGGTGAGGACGTTAAGAGCGCTGCTATCAGGGAGCTCTCAGAGGAGACCGGATATGAGGCGGAGGAGATCAGGGAGATACTAACCTTCTACCCTTCACCGGGCATAAGCGACGAGTTGATGCACGTATTCCTAGCTACTCGGTTGAGGGCTGGGAAGGCGAGGCCGGAGGAGTACGAGCTCATAACCTTGTATCCGGTGAAGCTTCGCCAGGCCTTGGACATGGTAATGAAGGGTCAGATACTGGACGCCAAAACGGTAGCCTCCCTACTTTACCTTTCCCTTCTCAAGGAGTAGCCAATCCACGTCATTCCTCAGCTCCCCCACCAGTATCGGCTCCTCCTTGACTATCCATTTCCTAGCTTTAGCCTCCCTCAACTTCTCCGTCACGTGGGACCAGGCGGTGAGCGAGGAAGCCTCATAAAGTACCACGTATTCTTGATCCCCCAAGCCGAAGCTATATGTGGTGTAGGACCTGATCTGACCAGACTCAGGGTGAGATCTAGCCATTCCGATGTGTTCAGCCATGATCTGTTTCCTCTCATCGAAGGGTAACAAGTACCAATTCACGTCCTTTTTCATGGGGTAGGCTATGAAGTAACGGAGGGGGGGTTCCTCTAACTCGAACCTTCTAAAGTTTGGCCTGAGGTAAGGAGAGGGTTCGTATATGGAAAGGGAACTGAATGTCTCCCTTGAATAGGGATCTAACAGGGATCTAACGCCGAAGGCGAACTCCCCAAGGTCTGAGGTATCCTCTGCTACTACCCAATGGATCAAATCCGCGTCCCACCTCAACGAAAGGTACCTTCTCACCTGGGAGTTACGAATGCCCAACTCCAATGCCCTCAAATTCTCCAACGTCTCCTTTCTCTCCGCCTTACTCAGCCTCCACCACTCCCTATCCAACTTGCGAGCCGAGACATACATGAAGACGCCCTGTTCACCCATAACCTCTCCCTCCTAGAGCATGCTTAGGAATCGAGAGAGTCTGTAAACCCTTAAACGATCAGGCTGTTCGTATGAATTCAACGAAGACTCCTCGAGGGGAAAGGCATTGATTGCGACGAAGAGGTTCACTGGTTTGAATGGACGTTGACCCATGAGTATGCGGAGGAAATTAGGGCTCAAAAACTTTCCGTTTGTCCCCCATACTTTTTTCGCTCATTTCTATCGCTCGTGATCAGGCGTGTGGACTCAGCCCTCAGCCATTCACCTAAGGTGAGTGGGTCATGGGGAATCCTCAGAGGAGTACGGGGCTTGGATAGTCCAACTCCAGGGAGGGACACTAGTGTCGAGCGGTTAGACTCCCACCCAAAGGTCTGGGGGCTCAAGGTTACTAGAAGTTTTTAACTCGACGATCGAGTTCGGAACCATGTGTGTCTTCTGCAGCATCCTTAAGGGCGAGGAGCCTGCCTTCATAGTGTATAGGGACGACAAGTTTACCGCTTTCCTGGACAAATATCCAGTGGCTCCAGGTCATACCCTAATTGTGACTAACGAGCACTTCGACGATATACTCAACGTCTCTGACGACTACTTGAGGGATCTGGGGGTAGTGTTAAAGAGGTTGGGCACAGCAGTCAAGGAGGCTTTGAAGGCTGACGGCATGCGGGTGGTCTCCAATGTGGGTAGGAGCGCCGGACAGGTGGTGTTCCACGTCCACATCCACCTAATTCCCACATGGGAAAGACAGTTGGACGACTTCAGGCCTAGGAGGGAGCTGCAGCGGGAGAGGGGAAAGGAAATAACAGAAGTCATAAGGAGGACTTACGAACTCCTCTACGGTAAGAGTTCAACCTGAATTAATTTAAAGCTGGACGAGCTTGAGAACCAGGGATCCACTTTGGGCAAGGGACTAGCTTATGCCGGAATCTCAACTTCTCTGGTCGGCTTTCTCATCCAGGTGTTCCTCGATCCTTTGGGCAAACTGATAGTATTGGGGGTCTCGAGTGTGAGCGAGACCAGCTCTTCTACGCTCCTGCCTTACTCCTTGGGATTCGGGCTTATTGTTCTCGGGATAATTTTAAGCTTCACAGGGGTAGCTTCCATAAGGACGTCAAAAGGTGAGGAGGCCTGAGTCTTCCGTCAAATGCAGTAGAGGTCCTCGACGTCTATAAGCTCTACTCTCCTGGGAGTGGGGCTGAGGTGGTAGCACTTCGCGGAGTGACCTTCAAGGTGAAGCGAGGAGACTTCGTATCCATAATAGGACCCTCGGGTTCAGGTAAGAGTACTCTCCTCAACCTAATAGGAGCGTTGGATAGACCAACAAAGGGGAAAGTAATAATAGATGGGGTGAACGTGATCAACCTCTCTGACGGAGCTTTGGCGAAGTTAAGGAATAGGAAGATCGGTTTCGTCTTCCAATCCTTCAACCTGATCAATAGCATGACGGCGCTAGAGAATGTAGAACTCCCACTAGTAGCGCGTGGAGAACCTAAGGAGAGGAGGAGGAGTAAGGCGCTTAAACTCCTGGAGTCCCTGGGCGTAGGGCCCGTAGCTAACAGGCTCCCTAGCCAAATGTCAGGAGGTCAGCAGCAGAGGGTGGCAATAGCTAGGGCCTTGATCGCGGATCCAGAGATTATCCTAGCTGATGAGCCCACTGGTAGCTTGAGCGGAGAGGACACCAAAGTGGTCATGGACATATTGGAGGACCTCAACAGGAGGGCTGGGAAGACCCTCATAATAGTGACGCACAACCCAGAGGTGGCAGCTCGGGCTAGGGTGGTAATAAGGATAAGGGATGGCAAGGTGATGGAGATTAAGGAGTCAGAGGTGTGAGCAGTTGAGGGGAGTTGCACTCGTCATAGTTTCGGCATTTTTCCTTTCCCTGTTCTCCCTGATCCCCCTCCATTCCTCTGCCTACCAGGATTACGATAAACCCGCATTTCAGTTCCAAGGCTACTTCTGGGGATCTCCAGAGGCCAGGATAACCCCTTACCCAGGGGGGATAGAGGTCCCCTTGACGCTCTCCTTTCAGGATCTCTTGAACTTCTCCATTTCCGACGTGATGGTTCACGTTAACCTGAGCAATGGCTTCACCTCCCCTAATGGAGGGACCCAAGTAGTTCAAGCCTACCCCTCCATTCCCCCACTCTCCCAGTTTCAGGTGAACCTCTATCTCAACCTACCACAGTCCTTAAGACCCGGCTACTACTCTTTTCCAGTCCTCATCACCTGGAACAACGGAACCAAGTACTTTCAGAGTAGTCTGAACTCCACGGTCTTCGTAGGGGGATCCCCTGAACTGATCGCGATCACCTCATCCAACGTCCTCCAACCAGGGCAAACCAATGGAATAAATTTGGTCCTGATCAATGAGGGCACAGGTAACTTGAGCAACTTACACCTACAGCTGATCTCCACTTCGCCCCTGGTCTCGATCCTCAACTCCACTTACAACATAAATTCCCTCCCACCCAACTCCTCAGTCACCCTCCCCTTCTACCTCTTCGTCTCCTCCTCAGCTGCTGGTTCCCCTGTCCAGCTCCAACTCCAGGCCTCATACCTAGATCCATACGGTCAACCCCAGTCCCTGTCCACCCAGCTGGGCTTCAGTGTGGCGCAGGCTGAACAGTCCCCCGTGGCAGTCACGGTGACCCAAGGTAAGGCCCTGATAGGGTCTGTGTCCCAGCTCTCCTTTAATTTGACCAACACCGGGTCTATGTCCATAGAGTGGGTCCAGGTAAGCCTACAGATCCCGGCCGGTGAGGGTATCTCAGTGATCCCCACGGGATCGCTTTTCAGGGAGCTGAGTCCAGGACAAACCGTTACGTGGAGTGTGCCCATAGCCGTTTCACCCAATACTCCTGAAGGTGGCTACAGCGCCACTCTGCTAGTAGACTACCAGGATCAACTAGGGGAACATCTCACCTCCCAGTTCCCTGTGGGCTTCCTGGTCATAGGCCAGGTAAGGCTCTCGGTTCAAGGGCAGGCAGTGCAGCAGATCTATTCAAGCCCAGGTAGGGAGATAACAGTTAGCGGAACCCTCCTCAATGAGGGTTCCACTGCTGCGTATTACACGGTGGTATCTGCATACCTGGAGGTTAACGGTACAGTGATCTCCAACTCCTCCACATACGTGGGGGAAGTCGAGACAAACACACCCCTACCCTTCAGTCTGACCTTGAGGTACTCAGGGCCACCCACGACAGGAAAGGTTTTGGTGGAGGCATTCTATCAGAACGACTTCGGTCAGCGCTTCACCATTAACCTGACCGATTTTCAAGTCCAATTCCAATCACCCCCCAATTCCACCTCCACCACTTCCTCTGTGAGCTTGGGGGTGAAACAGCTGAGCCTGATCAGGCTCTCCCTAGGTATCGTCATACTCGCTGCTGTGATCTTCTCAATTCTCTACCTGAGGAGGAGGTAGATGAGGCCTCTAGACGTCCTGCGTATAGCTTTCAACTCCCTGAGGCAGAAGAAGGTCAGGGCTATACTGACGATCCTGGGGATAATAATAGGACCGGCGACCATAGTTACACTGGTGGGCACTACTGCAGGATTTCAGCTGGCGATCACCCAGCAACTCTACAAGCTGGGGATCACAACTATAGTGGTCTCTCCGTCCTCGAGCAATTACGCCCTAACCCCTCTCATCGTGCTCCAAATGGAGAAACTCCCTGGCGTCTCAGCCGTTTTGCCCTTCTTCCTCTTCTCAGGAACGGTGAGACAGGGGGATCAGGTAGAAAGCGTCCAAGTCATGGCCACAGACCTAAGTCGGCTACCTTATGCTCTCCCAGGGCTTAGGTTGAGCGGAGGAAGCTTACCCCCCTCGGACGATCCCACCGCAGCGGTAATAGGCTACAGGATCGCCTTCCCCCAAGCCCCAGGTGCCTCCAACGTTTCGTTGGGCAGTGTGATCCAGGTAAACCTAGAGCTCTCGGCGGGTTCCCTGAAACCCGTTTCCTTCTACGTGTCAGGGGTCTATCAACAGTTCGGTCAGGGGTTCTTCATAAACCCGGACGAGGGGATCTTCATACCCCTAATTGAGGGAGAGATAATACTCCAAACAACACACTACACTGGAGTTCTAGTGATCGCTAAGGACCTGAACTCGGTGAACTCCGTAGTTCAGGAACTCCAGAATCTGCTGGGAAACGGTTACACTGTGGTGTCGGTGTCATCAGCGATCCAGACCGTGAGGCAGATAATAAACGCCATAGGCTCTCTCCTCACCTCCATAGCCGGGATCTCCCTAGTAGTGGCGTTCATCGGCATAATGACTACTATGTATACCTCGGTGTTGGAGAGGACGAGGGAGATTGGTGTAATGAAAGCGCTGGGGTTCACTAACTCCCAAGTACTCCTACTCTTCGAGGTAGAGTCGTTAATAACTGGCCTCAGCGGAGGGACCATAGGTTCCACCATAGGAGCTATGGGGAGCTACTTCCTAGCCCCTCTCTTGACCAGGGGTTTCTCTGCTGACCTCAGAGTGGAACCAGTCATTACTCCAACCCTGATCTTAGGGGTAATAGCCTTGGCTTCGATTATAGGCTTAATAGCTGGCGCGGTACCCGCGTGGAGGGCAGCTAGACTGTCACCCACTGAAGCATTGAGGTCCCTCTGAGAGGATATGCACGGGTTAACATAGTTAGATTAATAATCAGGCCCTCATTGTATTATAACGTTGGTGTTTTTGGGATGGGGATTTTTAGGCCTCAGAGCGCCATTTCAGTGCAGAAAGTTTCTAAAACCTTCAAATACAAGGGGAGGGAAATAAGGGCAATTCAGGAGGTTTCGTTTGACCAACCTAAAGGGTCGGTTTGGGCCCTGGTAGGTCACAACGGAGCCGGGAAGACGACCCTGATTAAGATACTCTCCACACTAATAATTCCCAGTTCGGGTGAGGCCTACGTAAATGGCTACAGCGTCACTAAGGAGGAGAAGAAAGTTAGGGCTTCCATAGGTCTCGTCACGGTGAGTGAGAGGCTCCTCTACTATAGGTTAACTGGGCTCGATAACCTGATCTTCTTCGCTTCCCTTCAGGGCCTCTCCTTAAGTGAGGCCAGGAGGAGGGGTAGGGAGATCATGGAGTTACTGGGTCTGGGAAACTGGGTGGACGTGCCTTACATGAAGTATAGCACTGGAATGCAGAGGAGGTTAGCCTTGGCCAGGGCACTTCTCACAGATCCCCCTGTGATGTTTATGGACGAGCCAACGTTGGGACTCGATCCTCTCTCAGCCAGGGTATTCAGGGAGCTCATAAGGCAGATAAGTAGGACTAAAACCATATTGATGACCTCCCATTACCTGAAAGAGGTGGAGGAGCTAGCCTCGAACATCGTGGTTATGAAACGAGGAAAGGTCGCAGCTATTGGTACTCCCCAGGAGCTCAAGAGGATAGTGGGAAAGGTGGTGGAGGTCAAAGTTAGGGAGATCCCTCCAGGTATGGGGAAGTTCGTCGTCTCCTCTGACGGGAGATCGGTGACTCTGAGGTTGCCAGCTTCGTATGTGGACGGCCTCAGAGTGGAGGAGGAGAGGGAAGTGGAGCCAACGTTGGACGACCTTTACATTTACCTGATCGGAGAACAGGAGGAGGGAGAGAGGGTGGAGAGAGTGAGGAGAGGAGGAGGGTGGACATGGAGGGAGTGATCTCTCGACTCTATTCCTTCCTATACATAAGGGGCTTCAAGGTATGGATAACCTACAGGACTCAGGTGGTACTCACCATACTTTCATGGATTCTCCCAGTTTTCACCTATTACTTCACTGGAACGTCGCTGGGGAGTCACCTAGTCCAGAAGACCGGGGTGAGTAACTACACGTCCTTTGTAGTCATAGGTCTGGCCTTCCAAGGCTACGTTTCCTCCATAATAACCACCATAAGTCAACGAATCAGGAACGAACAACTCTATGGCACAATTGAGTACTACGTCATATCTAGGGCGGGCGTATTGGGCTTCCTCTTCTACTCGGCGATATGGGGTTTCACCCTGAACACCATAAGCGGCGTCATAACCCTCCTCATAGGCCTTCCCCTGGGCGTAATATACCACATTGACGTCCTGGGCACTGTGATCATAATAGCTCTCCTAATACTCTCGACCCTGGGGTTCTCCATGATAGCAGGGGCCATCACTATGATAATAAAGCAGGGAAACCCCATATCATTCTTCTTCTCCACTTTCACAACGTTGATCTCAGGGACTGTATTCCCGATATCCGTTCTTCCCTTGGCTGTGAAGTACATAAGCTACGCTATCCCATTGACTTGGGCCCTCAACGGGTTGAGGGATTCCATGCTACAAGGGGCTAGTATTTTTCAATTGACACCTACTATACTGATCCTTGTCCTCTTCAATGCTGTGTTGATCCCCCTAGGTGTGTTCACTTACAACTACTCGTTTAAGCTAGCTAGGCTTAAGGGTACGCTATCAGAGTACTGAACCGTAGACCTCTCTGTAGACCTCCAAAACTCTCTTGGCTATGGCGTCCCACTTCCACGCCTCAGCCTCTTTCCTATTGAGCTCGCCCATTTCCTCTCTAAGCTCAGGGCTATGCCTCAACCGGCTCACAGCATTGGTGATCTCCTCCTCTCCGTTCACCACGAATCCATTGATTCCATCCTTCACTAGGTAAGGGAGAGCCCCCCTATTCCTCACGATCACGGGCTTCCCTCTGACCATGGCCTCCTTCACTGCGATCCCTTCGGCCTCCAACGTGTCCGAGACTAAAATAACAGCCAGAGAGCCGTCTATGAGCCTGAATTTCTCCTCCTCACTTACCACGCCGAGGTACTTCACCCTATCCTCTACCCCTAACCTCTTGGCTTCCCTCAAGATCTCCACGAGGTAACCCTGATCGTTAACTGGTCCAACCATGTAGAGTTTGACATCAGTTCCCCTCAAAGCCCTCACAGCTGCTAGTTGGTTCTTGCCCCTGGATATTCTGGCCAAGTATAGGAGGTAGTCCTCAGGTCCTTCGCTTCTGGGGAGAGTGTAGGCTAGGTCCGAGACGCCATTGGGAACGACAGTGATCTTCGTGATCCCCATCTTCTCCATTTCCCGCTTCTCCCATTCGCTGACGGCGAGGACTCTCTTCGCTCTCTTAGCTATGGGTATGGAGATGAATCCTAACCTCCTCTCCTTAAGGGCTATGACGCTGTTGTGAGGGGTAAAAACGTAACCTGAAGCCAATAGGGTGCGTAAGTTCCAGAGCGAGTCCCTCCTGGACATAGCTAGGCCGTGAAGGTGTAACACTAGGCATTTGCACCTCCAAAAAGCCTTGTGCCCTACCACTGGAACGTCGATCTCTCCTGGTTCTCCCTTGACGTGCACCTCAACGTTGTAGCCTAGGGAGGCAAGCTTCTTAGTGAGGTTATAAACGTGTATTTCCCCCCCACCTATATTAGGTAGGAAGGAGGCTGTGATCATGCAGATCTTCATGAAGGTTGTGGATCAGCTGGTTGGGGAAGTTAATAAGTCGTAGGCTCATCGCAGGCCTGCTAGGAGGAAATCGAATAGGATCCGCTCTGAACTTTATCTTCGGAGGGTGGGGGGGAGACCCCCTATGCTCCCTACAGGAATGTTTTGCCTTGATATTAAAGCAATGATCAGCCGAGGCTGTGAGGGTCAGGCTATACCCCGCGATTGGGGAGCCCGTGGAGCGCGGACCCTCCGCAACCCTCACTGGGTAATGCAGCCCGTGGAACCTAGCTGCGGGTGATCGGTCGCCCTGAGAAGAAGGAAACCCCCGCCGCGAATGGAATACTGTTAAGGGGTAGAAAGCCTCGCCAAGGGGATAGACGGCCTCCTCATTTAAATACCAGTTTTTCAACCATTTTCAGTGAAGCTAACGACGCCCCCTTCCCAGCTCGATCAAGAAATGGGACTGAGGGAGAAGCACCCATCATTTCCCCTCTCATATCTCTGGATCAAGAGGTATTAGATGACGGATCCCCTATTAAGTGGGGAGTCCTCTGGGCCACTGTCCACCGGATGTAAAACCCGAATCCATAGTGGGAAACATGAACAGTCTGGAACCCTTCTAGGACGGGGAGGAAGTCAGAAACTGGAGTCTCTGAACTAAAGTAGATCAAGGAGTCATTGCACTCATTGTAAGATTTATAAACTATATTTACCTATACTTAGCTATGCAACTAGGACAAGACGAAATAATTATAGACCTACCCAACTTTCCTCCAATAAAGATCGCCAGGAGTAAGGTGCAAAGCATTAGAATCATGGAGACTCCTCCAGAGGTTTGCAATGTCATAGCCTCCATATCTAGAAGGGAGGGTATAATCCTCGCTGGTTCTTCCATAGACGGGAAAGTGAGTTTCTACAATGTTAGCCCTGGAGGTCAATGCTATGAAATAATACTCAAAGACGGGAGGAGGCTCTACGTCTCTGCGTGAGCTGACAAATACCTTCGCTCGCTCCTATGGCAATTCAGTAAGATCCGTGAGGGAGATCTGTGCGCCCTAAGGAGCATTCTACCTTGTTCCTATATGGCATTAGGCTTTAAGGTGAGAGAGGGCTTCTAAGGCCGATCCTTTAACAAAATAGAAATACTTTTATATTATGTTCTTTTTATAAAGTAAAGATTTTCTGCTCAATGATGTTCTAAAGAGTGACGTAAATTAGCACGAACTCCTTGGAAAGACAAGGAATTTCACGGGAATCTGATTTCCTCCCCGCCCTGAAGGGTTCCAGACTGTTCATGTTTCCCACCATGGGGGATTAGATCCCTCACCCGTTGACAGTCGAGGGGTCAGGGGCCATCCGTTTGAGTCCGGATCCCCAAGGAGGGGGGACCCTCCATGTGAAAGGGAGAGGGACACTGCCCCCTTCCTCATCCTCACTGTCCGGATTGGGCTGGGGAGGAGCGCCTTTGACTCCACTGGGAACGCGCTCGAAAAGGGAGTATTTGAGAGGGGTAATCCGTCTCCTTGGCGGAGCTTCCCCTTAGCCCCCATCTCTATAACATTTCTTTCCAACACAATAATTTCATTTTATTGGCCTTCACGATTAAACATGGGAAATTGACCATGGCTACCTACTCACAGTGATCAGTTTAATTCCGAGGCCCAAGGGCGCGGGGCTCACGTCCCGATTCCCGTTCTTTTGGGCAGTGTGACTATCGAGTGGGTAATTCCATATGCATTCATTAATAAACTTAAAAATAAAAATTTTTATACTGATAAAGGCGATTAACTCCTCTAGATCAGGCTGAATCGTCGATCTGTCTACAACTATAGTTTTTTTATTCCACTCCTAACTCCTCCCCCATGGTCGAAGGCATAAGGCCCCTTCACCTACTGATTCTCTGTTTAGGCTTTACCCTATCTTTTTGGGATATATTCAACGTTCCCTACGTTATATCCTACGCGGGCAAATCCTTCGATTTACCCCAAAGCTCACCGGAGGTGAACTTGCCCCTGACCGCAGAGATGATGGGTTATTTCGTAGGGGGAGCGATCAATGGCTTCATAGGGACTAGGATGGGAAGGAAAACGGGTCTCCTGTCCTCAATGATTTTAGTCACGGTGGGTTCGGCATTAGCTTTCTCATCAGGCTCCTTTCTTCAATTGACTCTAGCGGAGTTCGTCATAGGCCTCGGGATAGAGGGGGAGATCGCCCTAGTCCCCACCTACATCTCTGAGACGACAACCCCTGAAAACAGGGGCAAGGCTGTGGGTATAGTGACAGTGGGAGGTTTCGCCGTTAGTATGACAGTGGGCCCGTTCGCTGTACTCTTGGGACAAGGAAACTGGAGGTTACTTTACCTGGCCAGTTTGCTCCTCTCCGCTGTGGCAGTGTTGACTAGACTCAAGCTCCCTGAGTCCAGGCTGTGGAGGCCCATGAGGATCCAAATTCAGTGGAGGAAGACGAAGAGGCTCCTACTCTTGCTTTTAGCATGGAGCCTGAGCTATGCTGCGGGCTATTCTTTCTTCTCCAACCCTCTTTTCCTGCTGCTGAGAGATAAGGGGTTTCAGAATGTACAGTTGGCCTATACGTACATACTGTATGGTGATCCTCTTGGCGTACTCATTGCCACTTTGATCAACGACAAACTAGAGAGAAGGATCTCCTCTTCACTTGTGAACGTGATCTCTGGAATCCTGATGATCTCCATGCCCCTGACTCGAGGAACTTGGACGTTACTCGTGGGTTCCGCTACCATGCTCACGCAGGGGATGAAGTTCCCACCCATGTATACCTATACAGCGGAGACCTTGAGCGATGATATGAGGGCTGTGGGATCTGGAATAGCAGATGGTCTGGGACACCTGGGAGGAGCTGTGGGTCCGCTAGCCATAAATTGGCTTTACAACCTCTCGCCGTTCCTATCCTTTGGCGTCATGGGTACGATCTCGGCGCTGGGTGGAGCGGCCCTAGCTTTGGGGCCAAACACTAAGAACAGGAAGTTAAGCGAGATCCTGTGAGGATGCGTGGACTTCCCTCCCCACGACTTCTTTAGTCATCCACTGGCGATTCTCTCAAGAACACATAGACCTTTAAGAGAAGGGAGCAGGGCGTAGAGCCTCGCCAAGGGGATGGATAACCCCTGATTCAAACACTCTCTAAATTCATTTTCGTTGCGTTAACGACGCTACTCCATAACTTGATCCAGAGCGAGGGGACTGGGGAGAGGGGTATTAGGCAACAGCATTCCTCCCCCTTTCACACGAAGGAACCCCACCCCCTCTTTCTGACCCTAAGAGGTGGTGGTGGCCCTCTAGGCTACCGCCCCCCAGATGAGTGATGTAACCCCTCACGGTGGGAACCATGAACCACCCTAGAACCCTTCAGGGCGGGGAGGAAGTCAGTGCGAAGGACCTGAAAGTATCTCTTAGATTTGGTCGAAGACCTAGGGGAGATCCCATACTAATTCTTGTTTCCATTATTAAGGTGAGGATTTCCCTAACGCTAGAACTCTGAAACATCATATACTGTGACCTGCGTTAAACACGACTTTATTATCCAAAAGCTAATTCCCTATTTTATTGTGAAATCCCTCATTGCCTATTAAAAGAAAAGTCTAAAAACGTAAGGGCCTTCCATACTGTTTGACCCCTCTTGTCAAAGGTTATACTCACAGCTGACAGGGGGACTTTCACGGACTATGGAGGAACCGGAGTCTTAGGCTATGTGGCATGCATGCCTTACAGGTTAGTCCCAAGGTTATTCATAGATAAATTCTTCGCTCCACCCATGAGGACGGACAAAAATGGAAGGGCCTTATTGGCCCCTTACCCTGTCAGGAAAGTGGAGGCGACCCTACTTAACGCAGGGATAGACGTAACTGTAACGACTCCCGAGAAGGTGGACAAGGTAGTGCACAGCGATACTAAGGTAGTGGGAGTTACTACTCACGATCCTCTGGGCATAGAGCCTGTGACCTTCAAGCTCACCATGCTCTTCGGAGGAGGCATGAGCTGGACAGCCAAGTTCTTTGAAGAACTGGGAGAGAAACTGGAGAGACTGAAGGCTAAATACGGCTTCAAGGTAATCGTAGGGGGTCCAGGGTCTTGGCAGTTGGAGAAGAATAGGCCTCCGTGGGTGGATGTGGTTTTCGTGGGCCACGCCGAACTAGACCTACCTCCTCTGGTGCGTAAGATAGAGAGAGGTGAGGAAGTCCCCAAGGTGGTTTACGGAAGGAGGCCTAGGAGACCAGAGGAGATACCTCCCATAGTTAACCCCGCCAGATTGGGAGAGGTTCAGGTCACACGTGGATGTCCCAGGGGATGTCATTTCTGCTCCATAACGCCTGATACCTTCATGTCCATCCCCTTAGAGACTATTATAAAGGAAGTCCAAGTGAACGTGAAGGCAGGGGCAAAGAGGGTAGACCTAATAACCGATGACATAATGCTCTATGGCTCACAGAAGCTAAGGGTCAACCACGACGCCATAGTCTCCCTATTCTCTAAGGTAATGGAGTCAGGGGTGGACTCCATGAGTTTCGCCCACATCTCCGCTCCTCCAGTCAAGGAAAGCCCTAGGACGGTGAGAGCGTTAGCTGAGATCGCCAGATACGAAAAGGATCGAGGGAATGCACCTGTGGTTGGACTTGAGACCGGGAGCGAGAGGATATTCGTGAAGTATATGAATGCCAAGTCCTTCCCCTATCGTCCGTCAGAGTGGGGGGACGTAGTGATCGATGCCACAGCCATAATGAACGATAACTTCATCTATCCTTGCTACACCATGACGATAGGCTACGTGGATGAGACAGATGAGGACGTGGAGCAGTCCATAAAGCTCGTGGAGAAGATAACCGATCACGACTTCACCGCCTGGATCTTCCCCTTGCCAGTGATCCCCATGGGGACCAGTAGGATAAGGGAAAATCCTCTTCCAGTCATGGAGAAACTCCCCTCTAGGTATTGGGACTTGCTCTACCTGAGCTGGAAGTATGACCTGAAAGTCACGAGGAAGGTAATGCCTACCCTGACAGGTGGAATAAAGAGCAAGTTAATTAGGAGGATGGTTCAGAGCACTATAGACAAGGTATTCAGTAACATAGAGTGGATCTTCAAGGAGTTGAAGGAGACCAAGGGGATGTCGTCCCTTAGATATAGGGATCTTAACCTTAACACTACGGTGGGAGTTTTACAGAGCATATACTGGCTCTTTAGGGCCTCTGCTAAGCCTTTGTGAGGAGATATGAAGGTCTGTAACATTTCTGCGTCACTCTCGCTTGCTCGATCACTTCTAATCAATAATTGAGTGAACTGTTGCAGAATGTCCGTCCAGTCAACTCTCCATGTAATCCCCTATGTCCGTTGGTCGTGCCCACGGACCAGATCTTCCAGTGAAATTTGACTTGAACCACATATTATTAGCGGAGGAACTTGTGAAATTTTCCCTCAACTAGATCGGAGGGAACCCTGTGGAGCCTAGAGCGGTCGCGGAGTGGAGGAAGGCGCGGAACTCCCACGTCGTGGCTTAGGGTCTGCCCCCAACCCAGGCGTGAGGAGCGAGGAGGGGTCGTGGGGCTGAGCGATCAACAGTTAAAAATAACTGTCAGTTACGATGAAAGCTGAACTCTCGCTGACCTCCTTCCCCGCCCTGAAGGGTTCCTCTCAGGGGTTCACCGTTCCCACCGTAGGTCCGATTTCAAGTCCCTCACCTAGTGGAGAGTATGGCAGAGGGCTACATCCGCAGGGTCACATCCACCTGACTCCGATCCGGGAGGGAAAGGAATCCGTCGTTTAGCAAGGGATGGATGCCTGTTGCTCCTCCTAAGTCCCATCGCCCCGGATCTGGCCGGGGAGAACATAGCTAGCATAACTGGGGAAATAGGGTGTGGTAGTTAAACTAGGAAGCTGCCCTTCTCCGCCCGCGGAGCTTTACGCCCGTTAACCCCCTTCTGTAAAGGTAGCTGGAGACAACACTCTTAGTTAGAATTCGCTCCCCATTCTCGAAATGAAACGGGGCCTTTCATGATTCGATTTAACTGAGATAACGTTTAAAACAAACGTGAAGTGGACTGGGATAGGCTCTTGGGGTAAATGTGAAGCGTGTATAGCAGCCTACAGAGCTGGGAGACAGCACCCCAACTCGCTAAACTGCTACAAACTGGGTATTCTCCTTTCTTCCCTTAAGATACCCCTTGAAGACCTCATAGTGTTGATCAGGGAACTGAAGGTTCCTGCCAAATACTCGGTGTTCTCTTTCCCATTAAATATAGCCTCTAAGGGAGTCGTCATATTGTACTTCGAGAGCCTCGAGGACATGCTCAGGGTCACCAAGGAGTTCTCCCAGTTCCTAGCTCCACCAGGAGCGAGGGAAAGACTATTCTTTGATAAGTTAGTCAACGTTGAGTGGATAGGACCTGTAAATTACAGGCGCGGCTGCCCAGAATACGATAGGAAGTTCGGTGATTGGAGGAATTGGTCTAAGGGCGATCCTTCCTCAGTAACTCAGTGAGCTTTGAGGAGATCAGTGAGGACACGTGATCCCTATTGTCCTCGGTGACCGTGAAAATTTCCCCACGGATCATCATGCTCCTATGGGCCACTAGGAGGCAAGGTCTATCAAGGCTCAAGATCCGGCTAATGAATTCGGCCACCTTGGGTATACGCATCTCCATGGGCCCCACCTCATCCACCGCTATGAGGTCTGAGGAAATAGCCTCCTTAAGGCTCAGTCTCTCTCCTGCCCCTAGGTTCAAACAGTACTTCCCTACTTTCACTCCTTCGCAATCGACCCTCGCCATCCACTCCTCTCCTCCGTCCAAGTAGACTAAGTCGAAGCCTACCCTCTTACCACTAACTCTCACCTCAGGACAGTAGAAGCCGTAAACTTTGAAGCCCTTGAGGGAGTTAAGCACCTTGAGGAACACGGTGGTCTTACCCACTCCGGGCCTTCCAGTTATTACAAGTCTATTCATCTAAGAGACGATCGCCTAAGAGTTCAAAGCTTTAACTCGTGCTGCGTGGGATGCACTTGGCTATATCACAAAAACTCATGAATTAAATGAAAGAAAAAGAAAACTAGCTTTACTATTCATCGTCCGATCCTCCTTAGTTCTTACACCGCAGTTCTTACACCGCAGTTCTTACACCGCAGTTCTTACACCGCTGCTAAGGGCCTCTCCTTGACCTTATTCTCCCTTTTCATAGCCCTCTGCTTCTTGCTCTGTCTCTCCTCTTCATACACTCGCTCTACGTCCCAGCACATTACCCCTTTATCGTCATCAGAGTTAATAAACTCACTTTTAAAACTGGGCTTAGTAAAGTTAGAGTCAAATAATTATTTGCAAAGAGGGAGGTTTAAGGAGGTGGAAAGCCTCTCCTTTTAGGGTGGGGGATCAAAGTAACCTAGTTCGTCTCTCAAGTGAGACTGACCCTAACTATGGGTTAAATAGGGTATTGCTCACCCCTAGGTGAGGGGGAAACGGTTACTACATAGGGAGGTAGTACTTTGAGGAACCGCGCGCCTCTGAATTCCCTTATGACTTCTACGGCATGATATATATCTCTCTCATTCCCCAGTAGACTCGCCAGTGAATCGTCCCCCATATACTTAAGCCACTTGGATATATTACCACGGCTCAATTGTTCCTGTATGCACTCCCCATAGCTGGAGGAGAGTCTACTCATTTCCTCAGCTAACTCTTCAACGCTTCCCGCCTTGCCCACTACGCTACCGTTACACGTGAAGAGAAAGGGTTCCACATTTCAGAGGTGTTGACAATAGTATAAAAACTATATTGCATTAGATATCCTTGTATTGTAGTTTAAACTTTGATCCAATTATTCATACTTTGAACTCGATGTAATGTTCTGATGAAACCTCTTTAAGCAATTCCGCACTTCGGGATTTACCTCCATTATTTCTCCTTAGTTAAATCTTTAATTCGATACAAAGAAGGAGGGTTAAGGGGCGTAGAGCCTCGCCCTTCAGGGCTGGAAGGATAGCCCTCCTCATTTAAATACTTTCAAACTTTCCCCAGTGGTACTAACGCTGCTCCTTCCCTGCTCGATCCAGGGTAATGGGACGTGGAGGGGTGGAGATAAGCAAAAAGGGTGGAGGCTTTTCCGTAGAAGCAATCATGTTTTGCCACGAGGGAAACATTTTAACTGAGCCAGTTCAGTGATCCGCATGGAAGGCAACCCCATTACATTCGACAAGGGTAAATGGATAGTACCCAAGGATCCCATAATTCTATACGTGGAAGGGGATGGAATAGGCCCTGAGATAACTAGGGCGGCTATGAAAGTAGTGGACGCAGCCGTGGAGAGAGCTTACGGTTCGGACAGGAGAATAGTCTGGAGGGAAGTCCTCGCAGGGGACAAGGCAGAGGCCAAGGTAGGGGACAGGTTCCCCCAAAGTACCCAGGAGGAGATCTTAAAATACAGGGTCCTTCTCAAGGGTCCACTTTCCACTCCAATAGGTAAGGGTTGGAAGTCCATAAACGTGAGCATAAGAATGATGCTGGACCTCTACGCTAACATAAGACCAGTGAAGTATATGGAGGGACTGGAAAGTCCCATAAAGTCTCCTGAGAGAGTGGACATAGTGATCTTCAGGGAGAACACGGACGACCTATACAGGGGGATAGAGTGGCCCTATGACAGTCCTGAGGCTAGGAAGGTAAGGGAGTTCCTGGCTAAGGAGTTAGGGGTCAAACTGGAGGAGGATACGGGAATAGGACTGAAGCCCATAAGTAAGTTCAAAACAGCCAGGATAGCCAGAATGGCCCTAAGGTACGCGATCGTCAACAAGAGGAGGAGAGTCACCATTATGCACAAGGGGAACGTGATGAAATACACTGAGGGCGCTTTCATGGAGTGGGCATATGAAGTAGCTAAGACCGAGTTCAGGGACTGGATCGTGACGGAGCAAGAGATCAGTGAGAGGCATGGAGGTAAAGTCCCAGAGGGGAAGATCCTGGTCAACGATAGGATAGCAGACAATATGTTCCAGCAAATAATAACCAGGCCAGAAGAATACGACATCATATTAGCCCCCAACGTTAATGGGGACCTAATATCGGACGCTGCCGGAGCACTAATAGGTAATATAGGTATGCTAGGCGGCGCCAATGTGGGTGACTCAGGTGGGATGTTCGAAGCAATTCACGGCACTGCTCCCAAGTATGCAGGGAAGAATGTGGCTAACCCCACAGGGATAATTAGGGGAGGGGAACTCATGCTTCGCTTTATGGGTTGGAATGAAGCTGCCGAATATATAGACAAGGCAATAAAGGAAGCGGTGAGGAACAAAAAGGTTACCTCGGACTTAGCCAGGTACTTCGGCGTCGAACCCCTGGGGACTGCAGAGTATGCATCACACCTCTCTGAGGTCATGAAGAGTCTTTAGCGTAGATAGCATAAGCAAAAGTGATTTTGAGCCATCTCGAGGACTTTAGTGGCCCAGGTTGATCACTGTGACGTCAGTGTAATTGAGCACGGTGTGACCCTGGACTTCAGCGTAGTAGCCCACTATCTCTATGGGAGGACTCCATGTTAGGTTCAAGGTGGGAGACAAGATTACAGTGATCGTGAAGTTGGGGGGGAAGCTGTCTACCCCTTGGAAGGAGAGGAGAATACCATTGGCATCATAACCTGATCCTATTTGGTTATGGGAAAAAGCCCTGAAGTAAATGGGCGTGGAGTTATAGACCTTAGAGATATAGGTTACGTTGACCTCGATCTCCTTGACTTGTCCTCCCTCTATCTCAACGAACAGGGGAGTAATCTGAAGCGAGCCTTCTTCATTCCCCTGTTGATGTAAGGTCAACCCAGCGAAAGTCGGGACCAGTATGAGGGATATAAGTGCTAGGGCTATGGCTGTTCTCCCGGAGATCTTCAGGGTCTTTGAGGTCTCCATCCTGGAGGCCTGGGACGCTGCGATGGACGAAGGGATCACCCAGTAGAAGAGGTAAGAGAGGAGGACTCTGTAGCCCAACAAAAGGGGGATAGTGGGTAGGGCGAAGATCGCATACTTCAGCCTATCGTAGAACTTAGCGTACATCCACCAAACCGCAGCGAGGTAGAGGAGTTCCATGGACGTAAAGAACTGTGGAGGGAGATAATACAGATCGGTGAAGGAGAGCTGAGATATCCCCATTCCTATGCCAAGGAGGTGGGAGGACATTGGGGTTAGGACACCATTAACGTAATTCCATGGTGAGAGGATTAAGAAGGGTAGGTTGAACACGGCGAGGCTAGTCAACACTCCCAAGGAGAACCTGATGAGACCTCTCCTACCGTACTCCCTGTAAGCCGAGTAGAGGTAAGGGAAGAGGACGAAAAGTGGGAGCTGTTTCAGCGAGAGTGCTACTCCGTAGAGGATCCCAGCACTCCTCTCTCTCCCCATGAGGAATAGGTAATAGGAGAAGGAGAGTGAGGTGCTCCATAAGAAGTCCAGAGGAGGTGGGGAGCCCAAGTAAACCCAGTCCGCGGAAAGGCAGAGGATTCCAGCTACAGCTCCGGCCTCCCTGCCCCACCTATTGAACACCATGGGTAAGATCGAGAGGGTGGACACGATCACGGGAAGAAAGGTCTGCTTCAGCAAAATTGCAGGGACAAGCACCAGGAAGGAGAGGGGAGGGTAGTTGGGCTGATCCACGAATCCCCCGGTGGTTAAAGGAGTCAGATACTGCTGCGGGACCATGACTATAGCCGTCGATGTGGCTCCAGGGATGTAGGGATCTATGCCCTTAAGTAACCTCTCAGCAGCGACATATAGGATCGCAAACTCATCGGACCACCTCCCTTTCCAGGGCCAGTTAGCTAACACGTTCTCCAGGAGCACTAACTCCCCGGCCATTAGGTAAGGCAGGTTCCTGTTAGAGCTATAACCCATGAAGGAGAGGGAAATGGAGCAAAGGCTAGCTACTATGACCCACTGGTCCCTGTAGAATAGCATGGGTATTACAGCTGAGGAGACCATCAAGGCCAAGACCTTGACTTCAGTGTTCCGAGTGTCTACCTTAACCCATTTCCACACGCTGGGCAGAGAAGCGCAACAGAGTGAGATAGCCGAAGCAAGCATTATCGGGAACGTGAGACCGACACTTATTGCAGGCCTCAAGTAGGAGCCTATGTACCAAACGACCTCTGCAACTAAGAGCAGGAGCGGGGAGAGTCCCAGGAGGAAGATCGACTTCTCCCTGTCGCCCTGCATAGGGATCGGAAGGGGGGGAGGAATAAAGCTCTATCTCTTAGATAAGGAATCCCCAGATCTTGGACAAGATTTATTACCAATCAGGAGAAGTGAAACCTTAAAAGGGTGAGACGGTGGATGAAGTTTCCAATAGGGTGTTGGTCGAGTTACTGAAAAACGGGAGGATCTCGAAGAGGAGGATCGCCACTCTAACTGGAGTTTCCCACTCCTTAGTCTCATATAAGATCTCCCAGATGGCTAAGAGGGGGATACTGCAGGGGTTCATGACTTACGTTAGCCCCACCGTTTTCGGCCTCAGGAGGGCCATCGTAATGTTACCAGGGAAAGTGGAGTATGAGTTGAGCTCCCTGCAGATCTGGACAGTTGAAGGGGACACGATCCTGGAAGTTTACGCCAGGGATAGGGAAACCCTCAGGCGAAGACTTGAGGATTTGACTAAGGCCCACGGGAAACCCTCGTTAGTCCTGGAGTTACCCAGGGGAATGGTGAGCCTGACCCCAAGGGACAGAGTGTTAGTGGAGCAGATCGTGGAGAGGCCTAGGATAATGGCCAAGACCATAGCTGAAACCCTCAACCTGACCGTTAGGACTACGAGCAGGCATGTCCGGTTCTTAGTCAACATGGATCTTATAAAAGTACTGCCCATACTGGATCTCCCGCGGACTGGGTCTTCCATGATCGCAGCCTTCCTTGAGAGGCAGACTGAAGTCGCTCCCAAGAACTTGGTGTGGGAATTCCTTGGGGAGAAGGAGAAACTGAGCCTATATTACGTCTGGGACAAGCAGGATCTGAAGCAAATAATGGAGGGGCTGAGGGGTGGGTTGGTGAGGAATGTTTTCAGCTACAAAGTCGGGCTGCCCAAGGAGGAGCAGGTAGTAAGGCACTCGACTTAGGGGAAAAGACTGTTAACGCTTCTACGTAACTTTCAAATGCTGTCGATTACTTCTGAATATCTCCTAATGGTATCACTTCAATTTTCTTTTCACTTTTTTGGCGATCTCCAACTGATGACGGGCCCTGCCCACAGTGATAAAGCGGATGGGAGGGTAGCGCGTTCCCCTCAACTAGCCCCAAGGAGTTGAGGGTGACCCTGTATGAACCCTCAAGAGGGGTGCCCGTGACCATTAGAAGTGATAATATTGAAGAACGGCAAACCTCGCCCTTTACGGTAGACCCAAAATCATATCATGAAAAATAATTCTGACAAGATAATATATTGAATTCATAAGAGATGAAGAAATTTTTAAGAGTATTAAGAATTCAATTGGAGAAAGGTTTAAGGTGAGGGAGAT
>Ga0208006_100155_pt1 | contig 29036 bp, 25 predicted proteins | sample ECH_Bnyco_MetaG_FD_187131 | JGI IMG/M metagenome (GOLD analysis project Ga0208006, IMG submission 187131) | Hot spring microbial mat communities from Yellowstone National Park, Wyoming, USA - ECH_B nyco_MetaG (SPAdes) (version 2) | ecosystem: Environmental > Aquatic > Thermal springs > Hot...
AGGTAAGAACGTTTGTATTGCGCTCATAATTTGTGGTGATGTCAAACGTTACAGCATCCAATCTATCTATTACAGAATCATAGAGGTCGTTTATTCCTAGTATCTGTTGACCGTACTCCATCAAAGGCTCACTGAACTGAGTTGCCCTTGCAATAATTCCGTAATATTCTTCTAGGGTTTCGCTCTACGTAGACGCACGCAGGTACGCATCAGCATACCTATCGTACGCGTAGAGCTTGGGCTTCACAACTTCACGCAACTCCCTCACGAGTTCATCGGGAGTCTTCCGCTCCGCCCCTGTCAGGACGTACCCACCCAGTAGGGATGACAACACCACTTTGTTCCACCATTCCCTCTGGGAAGCGCCCTCCATTCTAAGTTCAACGCTCTTCTTTTTGCCATCCCAATTTGTCGTGTACCCGAACTTGAGGCGCATGTAGAGGTTTATTGCTGCGTTTAGCTGTCTGTCTATTCGGAGCCCGCACCTACTACACTCAAAAACTGCTCCATTCAGGTCTTTGTTTTCCCACCCACACCTGGAGCAGTATGATGATGAGCCGTAGGGGTCGAGCTCCTTAACTTTAGCTTCACCCATCTTACCTATAAGTATCCTTGAAATGTTCCTCCAGTCGCTCCTCGAAATCATCCTGTTCCACAAGCGAGAACGCGTGTACATGCCCTGCTTTGATAGCTCTTCTAGGCCAACAACACCTGCAACAGACTGTATTACACGAGCAATTTCTAGCTGGTGCTTTTTAGCGCGGTTCCTCTCCCTTTTCGAGTACTTAGCAAGTATCTTCTTCGCTTTCTTTGACTTTGAAGCCTTCCTCTGCACGCTTCTTCTTTTTTCAAATGATGAGATGTGCACCGACGCTAGCTTCGATGTGTCTACCCTAACCCAACCTGTATCTGGTGAGTAGCCATCTAAGGAAAGCAGGTTGAAATCTCACGACACGCTTGGCTTTTCTTGGTTCTCATCCTTATAGTGAACTGGAAGGTGCACCCTTTCAATCGTTATTATTGGTTCGCCAAGGCCCGCTGAGGACACTTCCTTAGGCAGAGGAAAGTACCTTTTAGATAGGTCAATGTACAAATATTCACCAGGTTTAATCGTTAACCTAAGCCTTTCGCCTTCAAGCTTGATGAGCGTTTGCTTAACTCTTGCAAAAAGCCTTCTTGCTGTGGGCTTCTTTCTCTTTCTCTTTCCTTTAACGTAGTTCTTTCTCCATGATTTAAATATTGAATACGCTGCCTTTATTGCTGAGTCAACCCAATGTGCTGCGTAAGGCCAATCCTCAAGAAGATTGTCCCTAAGCTTCTTCTTGTACTCTCTGCTTTTGATATCAACCTTGTACTTTGGCAAGAGCCTCCACTGCTTCTTTCCATTAACCCTCCTTTTTTCCACTCTATGCTATTCCAAAGCTCTTCTAGAACGCTGTTAACAGCATCCCTGTAAGCTTTGAGAAGCGGAAAGAGCTCATCCCCGAGCTCATGCTTGAGCGAATAGCTCTTTAGCACGCTTCATGACCTCCTAAGTCATCTTTGTACTAGAAGAAACCTTTGAATATCTAATAATGGTCCTTGGGTGAAGACCAAGGAGCAAACATGCCTCTTTCAAGATCTTTCAGGCGAAAAATATTATTTGAAACTGTTTGTGACGGCCATCAAGTATTTCCTGTTTTAGCCCAATCAGACCGTTTATTAAAAGCGAGCCTTTTGTAAGCTTTCTGTAATATTTTTCCAAAATCTGTTTCTCAAGCAAAAGCATTTCAATGGAAATAATAAACGGTAAGGCACATCTCCCTTGTAAATTGAGATGATCCAGTTCGAAAGATTCCCTGGAATTTACGAACTTTACATTAAGTACCAATGAATTTGATATATATGATGCTCCTCCCTCCCTTAAACAAAAATTTTTATTGAGTTCATCTTCCACAAAATTGCTCTTAAATGGGATGACGGAGAAGTCCAAATAAATTAGATTTATAATTCCTCTTCAATGCCTATTTATAAAATCCTCTAATTTTTTATCTTTACCTAGAATCGGTGCCGTTAACTTAAGGCTTAAAATTTATTTTTCAGCGGGGCCCTCTTTCTAGCAAATGATCACACAAACCAGAAAAAGGTCCCAATAGCACTTATACTCTATATCTTTAATTATTTCTCCAGTTTGAGCTTAAGAAGGGCTTCTCACGTTCTTGAGCCCATAATCAAGAGAAGCCACGTTGCAATATGGAAATGGATCCAGAAGTATTCTTTCGTATTAGATTCCTTTGACGTTGACAAACACGATGTCAATTCCATATTTATTGATGAAACTGAAATAAACGTTAGAGCTAAGCTTGGCTATGGGTAGCGTATGAACCTCAACTCAAAGCGTTCTTATCATTCCACATAAGCTGGCACCAGAACTCCCTTATGCTTTTTCATAAGGAAGCTTGTAAAGAAGTATGGCAGGAAGACTATCTACACAGACGGAGCTCTTTGGTACGTTGATGCTTGCAGGTGGGCAGGGGTAGAGCATGTTGTATATGACCAGAGCTTGAAGAACCTCATGGAAAGGATGAATGAATATATAAAGGACAGGACAGAGGCTTTTGACGACCTTTTCCCATGCAAAAAGCCAAAATTTGAGCACGTAAAGAACTGGTTCAAAGCATTCAGGTTCTTCTATAACTATGTGCTCACGAGGAAATTGGTTCAGCTCCACTTTCAAATGAACAGCTGTCTGAATGGATTAAGCCAATTTTGTTGATTGCAAGCATGAGGTGATCAGAACGAGCTTAAGTTAACGGCACCCTTTTTGAATTAATGGCGCAATTCATTTATGGCTACCTATCAAAATTGAATAGATTGTGCCTCAGTCCAATCCCTTTTTTTAGTTATGATCCCGCGTTATCCCTTTTTGAATTAGAAAATCTAAGATAAAAACGCTTCCGGATAAAAATTAAACGAACCTAATCCTTCTTTTAAAAACTGTTTATAACAAAGAAGAGTATGATTTAACTTTAAAATTTATTTATTTTATTTGCATGTAACTCCCAAGCAAACGCATCTGTGTGTAATTAAGCACAAACAAGCACACAGGTGCTAAAAGCAAGCGCAAAAAATAAACACACATTAAGCGTCCAACCAAAACACCTTACCAACCAAGTGCACCCAAACAAACGCTGGTAGGCACATAGACAAAAAGCTTACTAGCCTCGGGCGGGCTTTGAACCCGCGACCTTCCGCTTACGAGGCGGACGCTCTACCTGCTGAGCTACCGAGGCATGTTTTAGAGTAAATCCTTTTACCAATAAAAACTTTTTTAAAATTTGATTGTAAACCTATCATAAAAGATCTTAACTAAATATGTTATGTTGCGACTTATATATAAAAGAACAGCTTTATTTATCACGCGTTAATAATTCAAAAACACAAGTCTGGCGTAATTAAACCGAATAAAAATTTAAATAATATTTAAATACAACTATTTTATTGGCGATTAAGGATAATGTCTTCTAAGATTGATATACTTAAAAATAAATATGTTCCAAAACACATCATACTTTCTAACGAAGAAGTAAATGAGCTTTTAAAGAAATATCACGCTAAATTAGAGCAGTTGCCTAAGATTAAAGTTACTGACCCAGTAATAAGGGCCATAGGGGCTAAACCCGGTGACGTTGTAAAAATAATAAGGGAAAGCGAAACTGCGGGAGTAACCGAATATTATAGAATGGTGGTTGAAGAATGAAGTCTGTATTTGAGAAAAGATGGCCTATAATTAAAAATATACTTACAACTGAGGGCATAGCGAGGCAGCATCTCAATTCCTATAATCAATTTATAAAAAAGGGAATGCAGAGCATAGTAAACGAAGTAGGAGAAGTTGAAATAGAATCTATATCGGGAAAATACAAGATAAAACTTGGCAAAATTGATATCGGAAAGCCTCGCGTTGTTGAACACGACGGCTCTGAAAATTATATAAAACCCATGGAAGCCAGGTTAAGGAACCTAACGTATGCAGCACCACTGTATCTTGAGATGCAGATAGTTGACTCAGACCCTTCTATAAACAGACCTTTTAAGGTACACATTGGAAACTTGCCCGTTATGGTTAAGTCCGATGTTTGTGTTTTGCATGGCTTAAATGAACGGGAGCTTATTGACGTCGGTGAGGATCCAAACGATCCTGGGGGGTATTTTATAATAAATGGTAGCGAAAGGCTGATAATAGGTCTCGAGGATATTTCTCCAAACAAAATTCTCGTTGAAAAAGAGAAAAGCGGTTCTTCTATAGTTTACAGAGCCATAGTGCATTCTTCTATCGTTGGATTCAGATCTAAGGTAGAGATGGTAATAAAAAACGACAACGTAATCTATGTTAAGATTCCAATACTTCCGACAGAAGTTTCTTTTTCAGTTTTGATGAAAGCCCTTGGTGTGGTAAAGGATGTAGATATCGCAAACGCTGTTTCGACAAGAGAAGACATACAGGAAGAGCTGGTTCCAACGCTTGAGAAAGTTGAGGTAAAAACACAGGATGAAGCTATAATGTATATAGGGAACAGGCTTGCCCATGGGCAGGCTGACGAAATCAGGTACAAGAGGGCTGAACAGCTCATAGACATGTACCTTCTCCCCCATTTGGGTAGGACTCCGGATACAAGATATGACAAAGCGATGTTCTTAGCAGAAATGGCAAACAAGTTGGTTCAGTTAAAGCTTGGTTACATAGTCCCAGATGATAGGGACCACTATGGAAACAAAGTAATCAAATTTTCGGGCGAACAGCTTGCTGATATCTTCAGAACTTCGTTCAAGAATCTTATTAGAGACATGAAATATCAGCTAGACAGAGCAGGTCCAAAGAAAGGTCCCAACATCGTAACTGCTGTAATAAGGCCTGGAATAATAACAGACAAGATTACCAACGCTATAGCAACTGGAAACTGGGGAAGAGGAAGAGTTGGTATAACACAGCTTCTTGACAGGACCAACAGACTTTCTACAATCAGCCACCTCAGAAGGATCCAATCACCCTTAAGCAGGACGCAGCCTAACTTTGAAGCCAGAGAACTGCACGGGACACAGTTCGGCAGGATATGCCCCGTTGAAACTCCTGAAGGTAGCAACTGTGGCTTGGTTAAGAATCTTGCGCTTTCAGCAATAATTTCTGTTAATCATGATTTTGATCCGCTTAAAGAAAAATTAGTTACAATTCTATCAGGAAAGGGAGACAAGGTTTTTCTTGATGGAAGGTTAATCGGGTATACTGATGCAGAAAAAACTGCTAAAAAATTAAGAGAAATGAGAAGAAACGGCGAGATACCTTACGATGTAAGCGTCTTTATTTATTATCCAGCTGACCCTCGTGGTGAAAAAAGGCTTTTCATTAACGCAACCGCTGGAAGGGTTCTCAGGCCTCTTATCATAGTCGACAAAGGAAAACCAAAGCTAACAGATGAACATATAGAAAAGGTAGAAAACGGAGATATAACTTGGAAAGACCTTATACGCATGGGAATAATCGAGCTTTTAGACGCAGATGAAGAAGACAATATGCTCGTGGCTGTCGATGAATACCATATCACCCCAGAAACAACACACATGGAAATATATCCACCGGCTATGCTTGGAGCAGTAGCTTCAATAATCCCATATATTGAATATAACCAGTCGCCCAGAAACACCTACGAATCTGCCATGGCAAAACAGGCTTTAGGGTTTAGCGTTGCTAATCTTAACCAGGCACTTTATGTTAGGGGTCACCTGCTGGAATACCCGCAAAAACCGCTCGTTTCTACCAAAGCGTTTAACTTATTAAACCTAAATGAATCTCCATTTGGTTTTAACGCAGTTGTAGCAATAATAAGCTTTGAAGGATATAATATAGAGGACGCTATAGTGATTAACAGGGCAAGCATAGAAAGAGGCCTTGGAAGGTCATTCTTCTACAGACTTTATGAAGCTGAAGCCCAGCAATATCTTGGAGGACTGAAAGATAAATTTGAAATACCACAACCAGAAAGCAACGTAAGAGGATATAAAGGAGAAAAGTATTACAGAAACCTTCAGTCAGATGGAGTCACATATCCTGGAGCAGAGGTCAAAGGCGGAGACATACTTGTGTCAAGGCTAAGCCCACCAAGGTTCAGCGAGGAGTACAAGGGAATTGAAATAAAAGGTCTTTATATGAGGGATACTTCAGTTTCAATGCGTCCTAGCGAAAGTGGGGTTGTAGACAGCGTTGTAATGTCAGAAAGCATTGAAGGTAACCGTATGTACAAAGTGAGGGTAAGAGATCACAGAATTCCTGAGCTAGGAGATAAGTTTGCATCAAGACATGGCCAAAAAGGCGTAGTTGGCATGATAGTAAATCCTGAGGACATGCCATATACAGAAGATGGCGTCATTCCTGATATCATAATTAACCCCCATGCTTTCCCCTCAAGAATGACTGTTGGTCAGTTCCTTGAGTCTATAGCTGGTAAAGCGGCAGCTTTAAGGGGTAAAGAAGTTGATGGCACTCCTTTTGAAGGAGAGGACGTTAAAGATCTTGGAGAGATCCTTAAACAGTACGGATTTTCTCCAACCGGAAAAGAAGTTATGTATGATGGTGTGACAGGAAGAAAGCTTGAAGCACAGATATTTATAGGTGTAGTATATTACCAAAAGCTGCACCACATGGTTGCAGATAAAATACATGCAAGGGCAAGAGGGCAGGTACAGATGCTCACAAGACAGCCTACGGAAGGGAGGTCAAGGGGTGGAGGTTTAAGGTTTGGGGAAATGGAGAGGGATTGCCTGGTAGCTTACGGCGCAGCTATGGTTTTGAAGGACAGGTTGCTTGAAGAGTCTGATAAAACTACCATTTACGTTTGTACAAGATGCGGACTTTTAGCCCATTACAACGCAAAAACCAAGAAGCTTGAATGCCCTCAGGACGGTTCAGATGTTAAAATAGTTCCGCTGAACGTGGCATACGCTTTTAAGCTGCTTTTACAAGAGATTATGAGTCTTGGGATTGCGCCCAGAGTTAAGGTTAAGGAGGAGGTGTAGGATATGAGTGAAAACGTCTTTTTAAACAAGATAGGCGCCATCAAGTTTGCCTTGATGTCTCCTGCTGAGATAAGAAAGTATGCAGTAGTAGAAATAACAGTGCCAGAGACATACGATGAAGACGGAATGCCAGTGCAGGGTGGACTTATGGATAACCGTCTTGGTGTTCTTGAACCGGGACAAAAATGCGGAACATGCGGAAATACAGCGAGCAACTGCCCGGGTCACTTCGGGTATATAGAGCTGGCTGAACCAGTGCTGCACATAGCTTTTGTAGATGACGTTAACAAGTTCCTTGTAACTACATGTAAAAAGTGCGGCAGAATTCTTTTGCCTGATGATGAATTAGAAGCTTATAGAAAGCAACTTGAAGAATCACACAACAGCCCGGTTGTACTTCAAAAAATAACAAAAGAGATAGTTGCGAAAGCTAAGAAAACAAAAATATGCCCGCACTGCGGAGCAAAGAAACTTGAGATTGAATTTACAAAACCTCATACATTTCACGAAATAACTGAGGATGGAGCTCCAGTCAGGCTTATGCCATCCCAGATAAGGGAGTGGCTAGAAAGAATTTCTGATTCTGATGTTGAAATTTTGGGATACGATCCGAAGTCTGCAAGACCAGAATGGATGGTTCTTCAAGTACTGCCGGTTCCGCCAGTGTCCGTAAGACCTAGCATAATACTTGAAACAGGTACAAGGTCTGAAGACGATCTAACCCATAAGCTGGTTGATATACTGAGAGTTAATCAGAGGGTAGCTGAATCAAAGGAATCAGGTACTCCACCGCTGATAATTCAGGATCTGGCCGATCTTTTGCAGTATCACGTAACAACTTATTTCGACAATGAGGTCTCCGGAATACCTCAAGCTCATCACAGGTCAGGAAGGCCTCTAAGGACTTTGGCACAAAGGCTCAAGGGTAAGGAAGGTAGGTTCAGAGGGAACCTTTCAGGAAAAAGGGTTGATTTCTCAAGCAGGACTGTTATTTCTCCGGATCCAAACATAGACATGGCTGAGGTTGGAATACCTTTTGAAATAGCAAAAAGATTAACAGTCCCGGAAAGAGTAACCCCCTGGAACATCGATTTCCTCAAAGAACTGGTAAAGAACGGGCCAGATAACTATCCGGGGGCTAACTACGTCATAAGGCCTGATGGAATTAAGATAAGGTTGGATTATGTGCAGGATAGGGAATCTCTGGCAAACACTTTAACGTATGATTATGTTGTGGAAAGGCACTTAATGGACGGCGATGTCGTCTTATTTAACAGACAGCCTTCTTTGCACAGGATGTCAATAATGGCGCACTTTGTAAAAGTTCTGCCTGGCAGAACTTTCAGGTTACATCCTGCTGTGTGTCCGCCTTACAACGCTGACTTTGACGGTGACGAAATGAACCTTCATGTACCTCAGAGCCTGGACGCTCAGGCGGAGGCAAAGCATCTGATGGCAGTTCAGAACCAGATAATAACGCCCAGATATGGAGCGCCGATCATGGGCGCTATAAGGGATTATATAACCGGCGCTTACATGCTTACAAGAGATAAAACAAAGCTGAGCAAACAGGATCTGATGAACCTTGCATACATAGGGGGTTATAAAGGGGAGATACCAGAAAAGGAATATTATACCGGGAAAGAGCTCGTATCTCTGTTCCTGCCAAAGGACTTTAATTTTGTCGGAACGTCCAAATGGGTTGGAGGCGCTAAAAACGATATACTTGTTAAGAACGGCCAACTGATTTCCGGAGTGCTCGATAAATCTTCTCTCGGGGCTGAAGAACCCGATAGTATGCTTCACAGGATAACTAAAGATTACGGTCCTGAAACTTCAAGAAAGCTTTTAAACTCATTATTGAAGATGTTCGTTGAACACTTAACCCGTAGAGGCTTTTCTTACGGATATGATGAGCTTGAAATACCGGAAAACGTCAAAAGACAGCTAAAGGAAGTAGTTAAAGAAGCATACGAAAACGTTCTCAACTATATAACACAGTACAGGGAAAACAAGCTGCCCATACTTAAAGGAGTAAGGCCCGAAGACATGCTGGAAAACTACATAATGAACGAACTGAGTAAAGCCAGGGATAAAGCTGCTAAAGTAGTTGAAAGGGTAATTAACGAAGAAAACAGCGGCTATATAATGGCCAGAACAGGAGCAAGGGGAAGCAGCCTTAACCTTGGGCAGATGATGGCAATGCTTGGACAGCAAAGCATAAGGGGCAAGAGGATAACCAGAGGTTATACACAGAGGGCTTTGAGCCACTTTAAGAAAGGAGACATTACCCCTGAAGCAACAGGCTTCGTGAGCAGCTGTTTCAGGGACGGCCTGAATGTGCTTGAGTTTGTGTTCCATTCGATGGCAGGAAGGGAAGGCTTAGTAGATACAGCTGTTAGGACGCAGCAAAGCGGTTACCTACAGAGAAGACTCATAAACGCTCTTGAACACCTGAGGGTTGAGTACGACCTTACTGTAAGGGATCCTGAAGGCGGGATCATACAGTTTACGTACGGAGAAGACGGCGTTGACGTATCAAAAAGCGATCATGGTCTTGCGGTCAACATAAAGAGGCTTGTTGAAATAATCAAGACAACAGATTCTGGGAAGCCAGCTTCACAAAGTTACATAAAGTCAGAAGTTGAAAAAGTAAAGGATAGATTAAATCCGAGGCTCGTAAAAGATTTGGAAAACGCCTTGCTGGGTTCAGGATTAAGCGAAAAAGCGGTGACTGAAGTCTGCAACAAAACGGTTGAAAAATACATTTACAGCTTAGTGGAACCCGGAGAAGCGGTAGGAGTGGTATCAGCTCAATCTGTTGGAGAACCCGGTACACAGATGACGCTCAGAACATTCCACTTTGCAGGAGTAAAAGAAAGAGATGTAACGCTTGGTTTGCCAAGGTTGATAGAACTCCTTGACGCACGTAAGGAACCTACAACGCCGTTAATGGAGATATATCTTGATGAAGAGTACAGATCGTCAGCAGATAAGGCTCAGGAGGTTGCAAGGTCGATAATATTTACAAAGCTTGAAAGCGTTGTTTCTGATACTGCAGTGGAACCTACTGATGGAATAATAGTCTTCACTCTCTCACCGCAAAAATTAAAAGACAGAGGTCTTACTCCAGAGGAAGTGGCCAAAGCGATCGAAGGGGGTAAAAGAAAGATTGAAGTCAACGGTAATCAGATAACAGTATACGCTAACACCTATGAACTTACAGGGCTTCAAGCCATACAGAAAAAGATGCTTAATTCGAGAATAAGCGGTGTTCCAGGAATTATAAACGCTTCAGTTGTTAACAAAGAAGGGGAATGGATGATAGAGACCAGCGGATCTAACCTTTCAAAAGTATTAGCAATCCCTCACGTAGATCCAACAAGGACAATAACCAACAACATCCATGAAGTGGCAAACGTACTTGGCATAGAGGCCGCAAGAAACGTGCTTATTAAGGAAATACTTGAGGTGTTGAACGAACAGGGCCTTGAAGTCGATTACAGACATGTTTCGCTGATAGCTGACATCATGACAAGCAGGGGCGTCGTGCTACCTGTTGGAAGGCACGGAATAGTTGGATTCAAAACTAGCGTGCTTGCAAAGGCAGCGTTCGAAATAACAGTCCCGACCATTGCTGAAGCTGCAGCCAGAGGCCTTTCAGATGAACTTCTTGGAGTAACAGAAAACGTTATAGTTGGCTCCACCATACCTGTAGGCACTGGTATGGTTCAAATATACATGTAGGTGAAAAAAGATGGGAATTGAAGAACTTTTAAAGGTAATCGCGCAGGAAAAAAAGATAGCTATGGGTTTGAAAGAAGTAAAGAAAGATTTAAAAACCATGAAATTAATCATTCATTCCAAAGACTTGAAAAAAGATGAAGTTGATTCTATAACGTCAAAGGATGCCAAAGTGTTAGTGTACAATGGATCCCCATATCAATTAGGTAGAGCTTTAGGAAGAAACCATCCTGTAAAAGTCGTTGGACTGAAAAGCTTGAGCGAAAGGGTAGAGCTAGAACTGAAAAAGGTGAGCTGAACTGTCAGAAATCAAGTATACAAACGACGACATTAATTTTATGAAGCTTTTTTCTTCAGTATCAGGAATATTTCCTATGGACGTAATAAGGGATGACAAGTTTAACAGGATAATAGTCGTAGTAAAGAAGGACGACATAGCAAAAGCTATAGGAAAAGAAGGGAGCAACGTAAGTTATATTAAGAAAACAATCAGGAAAGATATAGTGATTGTGGGTTATTCTGATGATTTAGCAGAGTTTGTAAAGGGTATGGTGGGGGAAAACGTGAACCTGAGCGTTAAAGAATCTTCTTCGCCGAATGGCGGAAAAACGGTAATAATCCAGGTTCCACAGGAACAAAAAGGTTTGGTGTTTGGAACCAAGGGGCAAAACATAGAAAAGATTAAGTTGTTGTTAAAACGTTACTTTGATGTGTCTTATGTTAAGGTGGTTTGAAAATGGGAGAAGGTAAATCTCCGTTAGGTGAATTTGGAGCAAGAGGGCTTGGAAAGAAAAGGCAGAAGTTCAGGTGGTCTGATAAATACTACAAAAGGAGAATGTTAAAGCTTGACATCAAAGCTGATCCTCTTGAAGGCGCACCCATGGCAAAGGGGATAGTCATAGAGAAAGTTGGAATAGAATCAAAACAACCAAACTCAGCTGTGAGAAAATGTGTTAGGGTACAGCTAATAAAGAACGGTAAACAGATCACTGCATTCCTTCCTGGGGACGGTGCTTTGAACTATGTAGATGAACACGATGAAGTACTTGTGGAAGGTATTGGTGGATCACAGGGCAGATCAATGGGTGACATTCCTGGAGTAAGGTGGAAAGTTGTAAAAGTTAACGGGGTACCGTTAAACCTTTTAGTTTTGGGTAAAAAGGAGAAGCCTAAAAGATGAGCGAAAAAATACTTCTGTTTGATAAATGGGACTTTTCTGAAGTACAAGTAAAAGACATAAGCCTTAAGCAGGTAATAAACATAAACCCTGTTTATTATCCACACTCTTTTGGAAGGCACGCAGAAAAAAGGTTTGCAAAGGAAAAAGTAAACATAGTTGAAAGACTGGCCAACAACCTGATGCACTATGGAAAAATATGGGCAAAAAACACAGGAAGAATGGCTGGAAAGAAACAGAAGTCCATAAACATAGTAAAGTCAGCATTTGAAATGATTTACCTTAAAACAAAAAAGAACCCCATTCAAGTACTTGTTGACGCAGTTACAAATGCAGGGCCAAACGAAGATACTACAAGAATAAGCTATGGTGGTGTGGTCTATCACGTTTCAGTAGACGTATCTCCCAACAGAAGGCTTGATCTTGCGCTTAGGTTCATCTCGCAGGGAGTCAGAATGGCATCGTGGAAGACGGGTAAACCTATTGAAGAAGCTTTAGCTGAAGAGCTTATCCTCGCTGCAAACAATGACCCGAGTTCGTACGCAATAAGAAAGAAGCAGGAACAGGAAAAAATGGCAGCCGCTTCAAGGTAAGCAAATTGGAAAAAATAGTCCTTGACACTAGCGTTATTATAAACGGTTTTGTTTCAAAACTTATTGAAAAAGGAGAAATTAAAGAAGCGACTATTATAATCCCCCGTGCTGTCATTGGAGAACTGCAAAATCAGGCTACAAAAGGTCTTGAAATAGGATTTAAAGGTCTTGAAGAGCTAAAAAAGATAAGGCAGCTTAGCACTGAAAAAAGCATCAAGTATGTAGTAAAGGGTTCTCTGCCTTCGATCGACGACATAAGGCTTGCCCATTCAGGGAGGATAGATTACATGATCCTGGAAGTAGCAAAAAAGAACGGAGCGATCCTTTACACTTCAGATTATGTTCTGCATCTGGTTGCAGAAGCTGAAGGCGTAAACTCAAAGCATATGGTTCCAGAAGAAGAGAAAAGACCGATGAAAATAGAAAACTATCTTAAAGATGATGTGATGAGCGTGCATCTAAAAGAGAACGTTCCTCCATATGTTAAGAGGGGAAAACCTGGAGACTTTAGGCTTGAAAAAGTTTCAGACGCGCCCATAACTGCTGATGAGCTTGAGGAAATCATTTCTGAAATAGATCAAAGGGCAAGAATTGAACCCGATTCATTCATAGAAATGAAAACAGGGGGTGCAACAGTTATACAGCTAGGAAACTACAGGATAACCATAGCAAGGCCTCCTTTTTCTGATGGTCTTGAAGTTACTTTGGTTAGACCAATAATAAAGCTCACTTTAGAAGATTATAACGTTTCAGCAGCTTTAAAACAGAGGTTAGAAAAGGCAGAAGGAATAATAATAGCAGGTCCTCCGGGCTCAGGTAAGTCCACGCTCGCTGCATCACTCGCTGAATTTTACATCAAAAAAGGAAAGGTTGTTAAAACTTTAGAATCTCCCAGAGATCTTCAGGTTGGTCCAGAGATAACGCAGTACGCTCCGCTTGAAGGCGACTTTGAAAAGACTGCTGAAATACTTTTGCTTGTAAGGCCAGATTATACTATTTTTGACGAGGTTAGAAAAACTCAGGACTTTACAGTTTATGCAGACATGAGGCTGGCCGGCGTTGGTATGGTTGGAGTTGTTCATTCGAGCAGCCCCATAGATGCAGTGCAGAGGCTTGTTGAAAGGATAGATATAGGGATGGTGCCGAGAATTGTTGATACTGTAATATTCCTTCAGAGCGGGCAGATCAAGACAGTTTACGAGTTAAACCTAGTTGTTAAAGTTCCTACAGGGATGACTTCAGAAGACTTGGCCAGGCCTGTAGTAGAAGTGAGAAATTTTGAAACCAAACAGCTCGAATATGAAATATACATGTATGGTGATGAAAAGGTAGTTGTCCCTGTCGGGGTTATAAAAAACAAGATACAAGAAATGGTATCACAGTACGACAAAACAGCTGTAATAGAAATAGGGAAAAAGAACGTTATAATAAGGGTTAACCGTGACGTTATAGGGAAGATTATAGGCAAAGGCGGGGAGAACATAGAAAAAATAGAGAAAGAAGTTGGTAAAAGGGTTATAATCAAGCCCAAAAAGGATTGATTTTATCTGCGCAGTAAAAATTTTGTGCGAAGTGTTTTTTAATATCTTCATAAAAAATATTTTATGGATTATAGCATCTTACTTACCGCAGATAAAACCCTCTTCAGCGAATACAGAAATGTACCGCTCCTGCAGTTTCTAGGGTGTGCGCCTGCTGAAAAAGTACCAAAGGTGATCTTTGACGCCCTTTCGCCTTATACAGAGCTACAAGAAGGTTTGCCGGTTAGAGCTCCGTATGATGTAAGGCTTGTTGAAAGCGTCCTTGTAGATCACCTTGGGAGAGAAAAAGTCAAGGTTGTCACGCCAAAGAACATAGAGAGGTACATAGATAATGATACAAAAGTAGTTGGCGTATCAACAATGGACCCTCTGGGGCTTGGACCTGTAACGATGATGTTTACTAACGGCGGTCGTGACACAGGGTATACAAAGTACTACTTTTATCAGCTTATAAGAAAGCTTAACTTTTTAAGAAATGCAGATGGCAAAAGGTTCAAGATAGTAGTTGGAGGTCCTGGAACATGGCAGATAGAGATAAGAAGTAAAGTAATGGATGAACTAGGGATCGACCATCTTGTTGTAGGAGAAACAGAACATGTTCTGCCCCAGATAATGGATGATATCGTTGAAGGTAGAGCTGACAGGATAATAAAGGTAAAAGACTATCCAAAAGTAGAACAAATACCTCTGATCAAAGGAGCCACCCTGCATGGGCTGCTCGAGGTTAACAGGGGTTGTGGAAGAAACTGCGAATTCTGTTTGCCTAACTTAAGGAGCACAAGGAACTTACCTATTGAGCATATACTTAAAAACATAAGCGTTAACGTTAAGTATGGAGAACACAGCGTCTGGGCTCAGAGCGAAGATATATTTCTTTATAGTCTAGAAGATCACAGGTACATGAACCCTAACTGGGATGCTCTTGTAGAACTTTTCAGCGCAATAACAGGTGCGGAAGGCGTAAAACATACAAACCCCACTCACGGAACGATTTCAGCGCCAGCTTCAAATCCGGAAAAGTTTAAAAAGCTTTCTGAAGCCATGAAAGCGTCCCCTGACAACATAATCGGGCTCCAGCCTGGGCTTGAAACTGGTTCTGTAAAACTCGTTAAAAAGTACATGCCGAGAAAAGCGCTTCCTTTTTCAGCTGATGAGTGGCCCGAAGTGGTTTTTGAAGGAACTAAGGTTTTAAACGAAAACTACTGGGTTCCAGCATTTACGGCAATAGTAGGATTTCCAGGAGAAACTGACGATGACGTCATAGATACGATAAGGCTTATCGACAGGCTGGAAAAAGAGCTTCCTGAAAAAATAGGGGAAAAGGCACACTGGACAGTAACAGTCCTTAGCTTTGATCCTCTGGCAGCTTTAGCTGACAGCGAATTCTTTGACGTTGAATCACAACTTACAGAAATGAGGTTTTACCTTATATACAGGACCTGGAGACATACAGTTCTTGAAGTTGAAAGGTTTTTACCGCACATAGTTAAGAATTCGCTTGCAAAGGGAATCTTGACCAGGTTCTTCAGGTATGGATCAAAAAAAGTTCTGGACGCGCTTGGAGCTTGGGGTAAAGCAAGGGGTTACGATCCGGAAAAAGCTCTCACAATAACAGCGTGAACTACCCTGCCATCACTAGCAAGGCTTCCCGGTTCATCGATACGCTTACGTGTGGAATACTTGCAAAGTATTCCAACATCGCAGAGGCGTTTTCATCCCCGGGCGTCTCCCCTGCGTTCCATAGGGAAAGCCCCTCCTTCAATATTACGATTGCTGAAGCTACATCTCTGTCGAACGTTGAGTTACAGGAGGGGCAAGTGAGCTCCCTTTGAGACAGGTCAAGCTTAACGTTTGTTCTGCAGACAGGACAAACTCCTGTTGTCTTAACGAACCTTCCTACCTCCACAGGGGTGCTAGCCTTTCTCTTCAAGGCATTGCGGATTCCCCCTATAGAGGTCTCGTAGATCTTTTCGCCGAATAGCTTTTGCCAAGAGCGTATGTTGTCATCTTGAAATACAACTTTTGAGTAGTTTGTAGTTACGAAGTGCACCACTTTGTTGATTATGTCACGCTTCTTATTATTCTGTTTCTCGAATTCGCGTTTAATCTTCAAAAGTAGCTTTTCTTTGTTCCTTGATCCAGGTTTTGCTCGAGAAAAGAAGTGATAAAGTCTCCTTAGCCTTTTGCTCATAGGCACTAAATATTGAATTTTGACCCCATTTGAGAAGGTTATTTGGTTCTTCACGCCTAGGTCTATGCTTATGGCTTTTTCTTTCTCATGTTTATCTTCTTTAGGCAGAAAGCATGTAACATACAGGTAATAATACCCGTTCCTTTCTACTAGGTTTACTGAAGAAAGCTCTGCGTTCTCAGGTATCTGATCAAGCCCAGATACCTTAAAGTTCCCAATGCCTTGTATGTGGATTATATTATCCTTTTTTACCCAATAAGTCACGCCGTACTGCATCAAAGGAATCGAATGCACAGCCTTTACGAATTTGATCTTCCCAACCTTCACACCCTTCTTCTTGAGTTCTGCCAGTCCTCTTACGTTGTCCTGAAGCCTTTTTATCAGGGCTTGTTTCATTTGAGATGAAAGTGCTTGAATTTCCCTTTCCTAAAACGCATAGCTTACCTTGACATGAACCATTTTTACCTTGTAGTCCGCATGTGGTTTGAAGTTAAGTATTCCGTTTGCTATGATGTAATTAGTGAACCATTTAGCCTCAAGAAAGAGGCGGTTAAGAACGGCAAGCTTGGTTTTGGAGATCTTGCTCTTATCAAGTTTTAGCTCAAAAGTTTTTGCTTCTTGAGACTTTCTCCTAAGTAAGGTTTGTTTCCTCTTCTCCCTGATCTTGGCATTCTTCTCTAAGTTGGGCACTAACAATGTAATATTTTTTCTTTATATAAAAACCTGTTGTAAGGGGCTATCCATTCCCCTTACCAGTAGATCAAAACTTTTTAGCGAAAGATGGTGTTTTACCGTTTTTGCAAACAATACGCAATTCTATGATCTAATAATGGTAAAGCGCAATAATATTTTTGAGACATGGAAAAATCTATAGATAATGCTTGTTTTTAAGCTTTTGCAAACAGGCTATAAAGAACAACCTAAAGCAGCATGACCCTTATAATGTATGAGTATAACAAATACATCATAAACTCAGATAAAAATTTTTGATCTACTGTTACGGAGAGGGACTTTCGCCCCCTTAACTCCCATAAAAGCTTAAACGTAAATAAAAGAATCAAGGTCAAGCTGCTGATCTGAAAAGGCAAATGCCCTGAACCCTAAGCTTCTGAGTTCTTTTGCAAATTCTTTATCAAAACCGTGAACTGTTATTATAATTTCGGGGTTAACCTTTTTAACAAAACTAATGAGTTCATCGTGATCTGCGTGGTCACTAAGAGGTACAGCATAATTGCTAATGTACTTAGCCCATCCTGTGAACTTTATGCTACAGTATACATTACTTACATATTCATAAGTAGGGGCTACGTAGACAAATGGCGTATCAGGAACATGTGAAAGGTTTTGTACTACGACATCGGGCTTTGGTATGTTTATCCCGAACTTTCTGTAAACGACGTTCATTTTCTCTATGTTTCTGTGCACTATAAGCGGCCTCCAGCTCTGAAAAAGATATTCAATAAGCTGCGCTTTGCCCAGCGTGTAGCCATGAAGAGAAACTCCCATACCCGCATCATAAGCTTCTGATATAATCTTCATTACGCTTTCTATTATAGACGCAGTTGGCGGAAACCTGTAACCTTTTTTGCCGTATGTGCTTTCCATAATGAGTAACCTTACGTTTACAGGTTCAAGCTTCTTTAAGAAGCCTCTATCCCTTTGAGAGAAATCTCCTGTATACATTATTTCATTTTTTCCGATGATTATTGCTCTTGAACCAAGTATGTGCCCTGAGTCTATCAGCTGAACATCATCAAACGCTTCAACATAGCTCCGTATTTTAATTCCTCTCTCCAGTGCAAGCTCGATCGTCTCCTTTGAAGCTAGCACAGTATTTTTCTCATTCTTTAACAGATGATCCATATGAGCGTGCGAGACAAAAGTAAGGTCAGCTTTTACTCTTTCTTCCGGATCCAAAGCTATTACTTTATCATTGTGTTTTATAAGAATCCCGGATCTGCTGAAAGCAACCTTATTATGTATCAATTATAGTATCGAGAGTATCTTAAAAACGTAAGAGATCTTTAAATCTACCCCAAGGACGTCCTTAAACTTTATCGCATCCCTTATTATGTTGAAGACGCTTATAGCATCGCTTAACGCGTTCCCCTGTCCTTTCATTTTTCTGGTAAGGTAGTCATACGCCTTTTTATATGGCAAAAAGTAGTTCTTGAGGTCAGCTATGTACTTTCTAACGTTAAGATCGTTATCGTAAAGTATTTTAGCCGATATCATGCTAGGTAGTATCCCTTCGCCCAGCAACGGGTATACTGCACCTGCAGCCTCACCCACTGCTACAGCGTTCATAAGGTAAAGCGGGTCCACATATTCAGTTGGAAGAAGCCTGATGGCTTTGCCCATCCTTGAACCTTTCACAATTTCTCCGCGGTGTTTTTTTATGAATTCTAACACTTTCTCTTCATGGTTCAGATTTACATCTCCACCACCTACAAAGTATTCTTTTTTTGACAGCGGAAAATACCAGAGGTAACCCGAGTAACCGCTAAACGGTTCTATATAAAAATCGTCAAACGGAGGGTTATCAAATTTAACTTTGTACTCGATTGTCGGAACAAGAAAATCTTTGCTGAGCCTCCCTAAAAGAGTCCTGTTGACCCCTGTGGCATCTACAGCTAATACGTAACGTGATTCAAGATAACCTCTATCGACTCTCGAACCAAAATGCACCTTTGTGTTTTTTGCTAGATCTTTCAATAACTTTGGTTTATCAAATGTGCACAGACCGTATGCATCAAATTCTATAAGTTTTCCCTTCCAGCCAACAAAGATTTTTTTACCTTTATGTAAGATATAATCATCGAAGTTTACACCGGTTTGTTTTATAAGATCCTTCATGCTATAATAACCTGTACCCCACGCACAAACCGAAGTAAACCTTTCTTCTTTCTGCGCTTCGTAGATTTCAGCTTTATCCTGTAACAGCGCTCCGAGGTAAGCGCCTGCAGGACCCAGCCCTGCTATCCCTATAGATGGCATCATCTCACCACTTATAAAATAGGTGTTTACCAAGGAATTTAAACGATTTGTATAAATCTCTGAGTTCTTAAACGTCAGTACTCTCACAAGCATAACGCTTCACTCATTAAGGAAATTTATTAGAGGTTCCGGTTTTAATTGCCTAGGGTTTGAGAAGAAATATATAGTGTGGAAACGAAGCGAGTTGAAATTCAAAGCACGACAGCATACTTTTTCAAGCATATTGTTAAAACGGAAATAATAGTAAGCGGACTGGGGCCTCCTAAGTGATCATTTGAACAGGCTGAATATGAGGTCCTTAGTTTAAACTATATACTGAGAGCCAAAATTTTACCCAAAACAAAGATATATGGCATTAAACTAATAGTTAATCAAAAACAAAAAATCATCAATTACATTGTTAATTATAATTGAAATGCTGTACCTGCGGGAGTACTGGTACAAGTGCATAAATTTATCAACAAAAATCGAAGAACTTTGATGCCGGAGTTGGATAAACGCCATAACCCACTATAAATCTGGAAGAATTATCTTCATAAACTATTAACCATAAATCCTTCCACCTTGGATCCTTCATTTCGTGCCAATCAACGTGCCACAATGAATTAGAATGTTCTATCTCCTTATCCACTTCTTTCTGTGTCACTTTTTAGGCTTGCTCATTGCAAAACCAACCTCCTTGAGGACTTGATTGATCTTTTCATTTCTGATGTATAATCCTTTAGCTCTGAGAATTTTGCCGATATAGCTTGCGCTAATTCTGTATTTTCTGTACAGCTCAACGATTTCATTCCTAACGCTCTCAGGAACAGGCCTTTTATGTCTCCCAACTTTTTTCTGAACATGAATAACCCCTGTTCTTTTGTACTCTCTATAAAGCTGTTGCACTCTGCTAATTGATATACCCTGCACATCTGCTATCTCTTTATTGGTAAACTTGCCATTAACCTTTGCTTTTATTATCCACTCTATCTGTTCATTGCTAAGTCTTCTCATCCTGTATTTCTTAACTATGCTTATCCAAAAACTGCTCAAATAACTTTTATTTTTTAAATATCTAAGGGTATGTAATAATTTCGGGATAAGATAACATGAAATAATTTCAAGATAACAGAAAAGAGACGGAAAAACACGGACAAATTTATAAATATCCATATTTTCTCCTAAATCAGGAGATGGCGTCCTCCTAGGATAAAATCCTGAACTGCGTATGCTAATGACGCCTTCCAATCAAAAAATCAAAAGGTGTTAAAAAATGTCATTACAAATCATAGAAGGCGCCGTCATACAGGTTTTATTTACTTTATTTTCTGCGCCATTGTATGTAGGTATTTTTGGTAAAGCTAAGGCGATGATAGAAGGCAAGCAAGGTCCAAGTATTCTGCAACCATATTATGATATATTCAAATTATTAAAAAAAGAAACCTTAATACCAGTTGAAGCCAGCCAAATATTTATAGCTGCTCCATATATTATATTTGCAATTTACATACTTATTTCGTTTGTTATTCCTGTTGTTATTCCATCGCCCATAGCCTTTACAGCAACGGTAGATTTTCTTGGGGGTGCTATACTTTTTACTCTTGCATCATTTATAAAAATCAACGGTGCATTGAGCAGCAGGAGCAATTTTGTGGCTTTATCTGCTGCCAGAGTTACATCCTTTATGTTTTTAAGCGAAGGTACCTTGATTTCGGTTTTCTTTGCGGTTGCATTAATTACAGGAACAAACAATCCTTATATAACTTTAAATACAGTTAGTAAACCTGAAAATTACCTTTTGCTAGATCATTTATTTGGCACGATAGCATTTTTTATGTTATGGCTGTTTGAAAGTGGCAGACTCCCAGTAGAAAGCTCTGGTTTATCTGAAATGGGGATGATTGATGAGGGGCTTAACTATGAATACAGCGGGAAGCTCCTTGGGATTTTAAAGTGGGGGTCTTATATAAAACAATATCTACTTGGTTCCGTCCTACTAAATGTATTTTTGATGCCTTTTTGGTTGTTTAATGGGCAATTTGGCTACCTTTTAGACCCAGCTGTTATGTTTTTAAAATGGTTAATTCTGATAGGGATATCGCTTATAATTGAAACATCATTGGCAAAATTAAGGCTATTTAAAATTCAGGATTACCTTTCAATAGCTTTTACAGTGTCTGTACTTTCATTAATATTTACAATAATTGGTGGAGGAATATGATTCAATACTCTTTTTATGAAATAATTTTAATGCTGGTACTTTTAAATGCATTTTACATTCAGGGACAGGCCTATATAAAGCCGGCAATTACTGGGTTGGAAATTGAATCGTTAATCATTGGGGTTATGATACTTGCAATAGGTTTCTTAGAACCCAATTTGTATCTGATCGAATTTGGATTTCTGGTAATAGTATTAAGGGCTATTGCTATTACACATATGCTAAATAAATCTCTTAAATTTATTCCAGAGCTAAAAAGGGAATCCCTGAAAGGTGTAGCATCATCTCTTATAATAGATCTTTTCATGACCATGTTTGTACTTATAATATTTCAATTCTTCTTTATATCGTATTTAGAATTAAACAATGCGCTGCTGCTTTTTGCAGCTGCACTGTTTTTCCAAGGCCTGTTTCTTATAGCATCAAGGAGGAATACGCATATTCAGATAATAGGTTATGTGGAAGAGGAAAATGCACTTGTGCTGTTTGGCCTTTTTATAATAAGCCTACCGCTTCTTATTGAAGCTAGTGTGCTTCTCGATGTTATAGGCCTCGTCATAATTTCTACCGTAGTTATAATTGAAAAGGAAGAGCACTTCCCCATGGAAGAATTAAGAGGTTGATAACCATGTTATTGCCTACTCTAATATTTATGATGCCGGCTTTGGCTTCGCTTTCAGGATTTACGCGTTGGTACAAGCAAATATCTATTGCTGCATCTTCTGTTGACCTTCTGCTTTCACTGCTGCTTTATAAGCACTTGCAGGTAAATTTTTATCTAATTAATAAAATTTCATGGATGTTTGTTATTATGATCGTTTCAATTTATCTGTTATCTACGATCTATTCTTTGAATTACATTGTTAATCCTTCACTTTCTGAAAATTTATACTATGCTTTAATTGACCTATTTGCAGCATCTATGATTTTTACAGTTATGGTCAATAACTATGGGCTTATGTGGGTAGGTATAGAGGCAACAACTATCACTTCCGCTCTATTGCTATTTATGGAGAAGTCTGAAACCTCGATAGAAGCTGCATGGAGATACATTGTGCTAGTTTCTGCCGGTGTCGCTGTGGCTTTTATTTCAATTATACTTATTTATTATTCGTTGGGTACGCTGACAGTATCTACGGCCCTAGCGATCACTAAAAATTCCAAGGTTCTCGCACTTGCCGTAGGAATAGCTCTTGTCGGGTTTGGTACTAAGATAGGGGTTTTCCCTGTACACACATGGCTTCCTGATGCTCATAGCGAGGCTCCAGCCCCAGTAAGTGCCATGTTTTCTGGAATACTGCTCCCCACTGCGCTTTACGTGCTTTATATGGTTTACCAGCTTGATCCCGAAATGGTACTTTTTATTGCATTCGGAATGATGTCAGTTACCTTTGCTTCAATAGCATTGCTCAATCAAAAGAATTTCAAGAGGATGTTTGCTTATTCCTCAATGGAAAACATGAATATAGCATTGATAGGATTTGTTATAGGCGGGCTTGGTATAATTGGTGCTGAGATTTTGCTCATAGCCCATGCGTTTGCAAAAGCAGGTGCATTTTATTCTTCTGGCATAATAAACCGCAAGTATGGCACAAAAAATATTGATGATGTAAAAGGTGCCCAAGGATTGAGGCTTACATCATCTTCATTGATACTTTCTTCGCTTGCAGTTACAGGAGCGCCCCCATTTGCAAACTTTGTAGGAGAATTCCTTATATTGATACAGCTTTTTAAAATTGGACTAACGTATGAGGCAATGTTTCTTGCCTTAATCATAGCTATGGCATTTATATCAGTAAACTACAATGTAACAAAGATGGTATTTAGCGGAAACAAAAGGCAGTCTGATCCAAAAATTATGGCGGCAGTAGCAATTATAGCATCTTTAGTACCTTTAGTATTAGGATTATTTTTGGTGATTTATATATGAACAGAGGTAGAAAAATTGGAAGACTGGGCGATTATGTGCTTTTTTCAAATGGACTAGAAAAAGCTGAAGTAATAAGCTCTGAGCCCACTGTAGAACAGGAATATGGGGCGTTTAATTTTATGTATGGTCCTTCTGCTGGGGGTTTAATAGAATCGATTGGATTTAACATATATACTTCTGGAGAAAAAATATTGAAGATAAGGCCAATACTATATAAGGATAGAATTTTTGCGATATCTGGCATGAAGGTCAAAGACGCTCTTGCAGTAGTAGAGCGCATAAATGCCAATTTTTCAGCAGCTCATCGTGCTGCGTTCCTTATTGCGTGTAGCAAGGATATTGATTATAATATGAAGCTTGATATGATAGTTAGAATTGAACTAGAAAGGATAAGAAATAATTTACATGTGATAGGCCGAATGGTTGAAGCATCTTCTCAGGGGGTTGCATCAAACATGCTTTTTTATCTTCGTGAACTTATAAACAGAGCCATAGATGTAGCTTATGGTCATAGATTTTTCTTTAACAGCGAAGTTGGTAAATTTCAAGAACTTAGTGGTCAGCTTTCAATTATTGTTAAACAGTTTAATGAAATATTTAATCACCTGCTTGATACTAGAATATTTCTTGATAGATTGGACAAAAATGGTATCATAAAGGATGATAGCTTAATTGGGCCTGCAGCTCGTGCAGCAGGCTTTAACTATGATGCGAGAATTGACGCTGACTACTTACCTTATAGCGACCTTGATTTTAAAGGCGGTATATTACAAGAAAGCGGTGATGCACTTGGAAGGTTCATGGTCAGAGCTTCAGAAATAGAAAAATCTGCAGAAATAATTTACAACGCACTTGACATAATCAAAACCAAGTATGCGATTACGCCGCCAGTGATTAACGGCGATGGGATTGGAAGGGTGGAATCGCCATCAGGGGACCTGGCGTATTTTGTAAAAATAATTGATGAAAAAATAAAAGAAGTTTATTTGCTTTCGCCGTCAGAAATCAATTTAGATTTTTTTGTAAAGTCAATGGTGGGTAATATATTTACTGATTTTCCATTTAACTGGGAAAGTTTTGGAATTTGGTCGTCTGAATTGGGGGTGAAATTTGTATGAACTGGTTTTTAAAGGGATTAAAAAATGGAATAAAGACTGAAAGATTTCCAGTGGGTAATCAAGAATACTTGCCCGGTTGGTCAACCAGAATCACGGGAAAGGGCAATAGCTACTGTCCAACTGGTGCCATAAACGAAGGTAAATGGGATCCTGAAAAATGCATTTTTTGCAGAATGTGTTTTCCTAATTACCAACCAACAGGTGATTCCAGAATAGGAATTGTTAACAATTATAATAAAGCGTTTAAGAAATCTTTGTTTATTTATCCAATAGATGTTGGATCATGCGGCGGATGCAATTTAGAATTAAATGCTTTGACAAGTCCACATTATGATATTAGTAGATTTGGGATTTTTTTTGTTAACACTCCAAAACACGCTGATGCCCTTATAGTCCTTGGGAAGTTATCAGAAAAAATGATAGAACCATTAGTAAGAGCATATGATTCAATGCCTGAACCAAAAATTGCGATAGCTGGTTGCAGTGGTGCCATTATGAGCAAAATGCCCATAAAGTTTGATGCCGTGGTGCCCGGATGCCCCCCAAATCCATACACATATCTTTACACCTTGGTTAAAATAAAAAACGGTGAAATGCAATGAATTATATCATACCTACATTATTTTTCTTTTCAGCCATATTGGCTATAGCAAATAGAAAAACTGGATATTTTGCGTTAGTCATTACTTCGATTTTTATGGCTGCAGTAGCAGTTTTTAGCTTTAACATATTGCACCTGTTTTGGCTTATAACCAGCGTATCTTGGGCAATGATATCAATCTATTCGATTTCCTATGACAGATATGGCAGGTGGCTTTCTCCTTTGTTTGCAATTATGTTAGCTGGCATGTCGTTGGTGCTGACTTCAGGGAACTATCTGATATTTTTGAGCGGCTGGGAAATAATGAGTATATCTGCATATTTTATTTTGGGCATACATAGGGAAAAGAGCTTTCCATCATTTATTTTTATGGCGTTTAGCGAACTTAGCACTATATTTATACTGCTGGGGTTTGCGCTAGCATATTCGCAGACAGGCGCAATTGCCTTTACTCGTCTTACGTCGACGCTTCCATTGGATTTAACAGTAATAGGCTTTCTATTAAAAATGGGGGCATTTCCATTTTTACTTGTAGAATGGCTGCCAATAGCCCATAGCAGTGCACCGGCAAACGTTTCTGCAGCATTAAGTGCAACAATGCCACTCATGGGTGTTTATGGAATAATTAAAATGTCAATGCTTAGCCCAATTGACCCCGATCTGGGGTTACTGCTTATAAGTGTAGGCGCATTTACTGCATTTTTTGGCGCACTGTATTCACACGCTTCAGATCATTATAAGATGCTTCCAGCATATAGTTCAGTTGAAAGTTATGGGTCAATTCTTCTTCTGCTGGGGATTTCGCTGTTTGCCCCTAATAATACTATTGCATTATTTTCTGTTATAGGTGTTGCCCTTTTCAGCTTGGCCCACTCTTTTGCAAAAAGCGGAATATTTATGATAAGTGGGCTTATAAAAAGCGAATATATGTCAAGTTCAACCGGAATAAGTTCTAGACAGGTTGATGCGGGCAGGCTTCTTCTTGCATCGTCACTTTCAGGTTTGCTTCCTAATATAGGAGGCGTTGCAACCTGGATGCTTCTCGAGATAATGTTCATGTCAGCATTCGTTGAAAGAAATTCATTATTTGGTCTTCTCTTCTTATTTGTGGGAACGATAATGGCAATGACTGAAGGTTTGATCACGGCAGTTATGATTAAATTCATAGCCTTTTCGGGTGTTTTTTCTTCATCAGAAAAAAAGGGAAACTTTTCCATTTTTATAATGGGTCTAATCGTGCTATTTTCTGGCATGATCTCTTCAATAATAGTTAATGCGCTTGATTCAATTTTTACTAGCTCTGCACCAAATCTTTTTACATATTTCATTATAATCTCCCTTAAAGAATCTGGATCAACTTTTGGTGGAATTTCGCCTTTATATGTAGGCCTTCTTATAGGCTTGTTCACATTAGTGACATATTTTGCATTTGGAAAGAACAAACTTAGGAGAGTACCAGTTTGGAACAATGGAGAAGTAATTCAGGAAAAGTATGCACCAAGTGCATTTAGCAATAACCTAAAACTTATACTCAAATCATTGTATAGACCTAATGAATATACATATGCAAGGAACATATTCTGGGATTCGCTAGTCAAATTTACACTGACATGCAAAAAAATTGCCAAATATATATCGTATTATGTAATGAACAGCCAAATAAATATATACATAATATATCTAATTATAACGTTTATATTTATTATAATTTATATATCTAGGTTTTAATGTAAAAGCTGAAATATAATGCTTTTGCATAAATAAAAATATTAGTCTAAAATTCAGCGTTTTTACATTACAATGAATCTTCATAAAGCAACCATTAGCAGCCCCGCGCAAAACCTGAAAGATACGACTAATAAAAGAGCAATCATGAGTATCCTCCAAAAGTTTCTTAAATAAAACATTAAATTAAGCGAAATGAATTAAAGCAAAAATCGCTCACAAAGAAGAGGAAAAGCTCTTATAGGATGTTAGGGGTTTTTGGGAAGCAGTAAAACTATGACCTTCAGAAGATAGGATGTGTTAGAAATTAATCTTCTTTATTATTTCAAGAAGTTCATCCAAGCTGTGTATTATGTAGTCTGGCTGCACGCTATTTGTTTTGCTATACTGATCCCTTACAATGAGTGCTGTAAGTGAACCGGCCCTTTTACCGCCTATTATGTCATATTCTCTGTCTCCCACAACGATGCCCTCCCTTGGCGTTAAATTCATTTTTTCAAATGCCTTTAAGAATACGTCGGGCTCTGGCTTTGGGTTTTTTACGTCTTCACCGGTAACCCAGCAGCAGACCATCCTATCAAGGTTAAAGTGCTTTACTATTTCATCAATCATATCCCTGCCCAAGCTTGTTGCTATTGAAGCATTGACCCCAATACTCCTTAAATTTGATAAGCAGGAAACAGCATCTGGAAACATCTTAATTCTATTTATGTTTTCTATAAAGTACCTTTTCCTTAAGCTCTTTATCCTTTCTAAATCATCGTTACTCAGGTTGCTTATGAACTTTGAGATAAGCACAGCTGGCGAAAGACCAACATACTTTCTTATTTCTGATGGCTTTACATCGTACCCAAACTCTTTTAAAGCTTTAGACCATGCTATAGCAAGCTGTTCTGCACTATCTATCAGCGTCCCATCAAGATCAAACACCACGCCAGAAATCATAACAAGCCTTGAATATTTTAATATTTAACTTTTTTGGGTTTTCATGCTGTGTTGAATAATTATTTATAGGGCGGCTGTCAATTCCTTGTTTATGTGTTCAAAAGACAGCCGCAATAATAATAACAAAAGATGGGGTAATAAGTTTATCGACAAAAGGGGCTGTGGGACAAAATTGTTGTAAGAATTTATATTAACAGTCTGCATTATCATAGGTTAGTATTTAATCCATGATGTTATGTATATTTTATGAATTCATTCATGATATAAGTCATGCAAACTTATATCTATGATAAGCTCATAGAGCATATTGATAAAGGACGAAGACATAACCTCAGTTCTTAAGCAGATTGAAGATCATATAAAAGATGAGCTGAAAAGAAGGCCTGAGAAGAAGAGGGACTGGAGGACTTATGAACAGATGGATGCTGAGAGGATAAGGGATGCAATAAAGTCGCTAGACCCCTTGATAAATGAGGCTGTGTCAGCAATACATATTTACGATTCAGGCCCTGGAAGGCCATCTTCCCTCACCCTTGAACAGAAGGTAAAGCTGCTCCTCATAAAGCAGCTTGTTGGCAAGTCAAACAGGGAGTTTGCGTACATGCTTGAAATATTTTCAATGATCTCTGGCATAGACATCTCATACAAGACAGTTGAGAGGCTTTATTCAGATGAGCTAGTCATGATGGCCCTGCACAACCTGCACGTTCTGCTGTTAAAGAAAAAAGGGATAAAGGAATCAGATGCCACAGGCGACGGCACAGGATATTCGTTGACTATTAAGAAGAACTATGAATCTTATGCGCAGGAACTTAAGGACAAAGCCAAGGAAAACAGAAATGGTGATAAGGGCAAGCAATCAGCAAAAAAGAGAAAAACATTTGCTTATTCTTTTAGGCTTATGGACCTTAGGACTAAGATGACATTTGGTTCAAGCATGAAATCAGAGAAGGAGGCATTTGATAATGCAATGAACTTCATTAAAACTTTTGATGTGAAGCTGAAGAGCGTTAGGCTTGACAAGTATTACAGCGAATCAAGCTATGTTTCACTGTTTGACAAGGACACAGCGGTATACGTTATACCAAAGAAGGATGCAACTCTAAACGGATCACAGAAGTGGAAGGACACTATGAGGGAGTTTGTCACAGACACATATCAATACCTTAAAGAGTACTACAAAAGGGAGAATTCTGAAGCTGGATTTTCTGCTGACAAAAG
>Ga0208006_100173_pt1 | contig 27436 bp, 31 predicted proteins | sample ECH_Bnyco_MetaG_FD_187131 | JGI IMG/M metagenome (GOLD analysis project Ga0208006, IMG submission 187131) | Hot spring microbial mat communities from Yellowstone National Park, Wyoming, USA - ECH_B nyco_MetaG (SPAdes) (version 2) | ecosystem: Environmental > Aquatic > Thermal springs > Hot...
GGAGAGTGTTGCTGTAGACATTAACACGGCTGAGGTAGTAGGAAAGGACGACGAACACTACGCTAGGATCCCAACCCGCCTTGGGGAGGTTCAGCATTGGAAGTCGTTAGCGGAGAGTTCGCAGAGGGAGTATTCAAAGAGGTGGAGGGGGAACAAGAGGATTCTGCGTAGGATCCTTTCATCTAAAGGCTAAGATAATGATGGAGGACTTCGCCAGGAAGGTTGGGAAGTGGGTCGTTGAAGAGGCTGAGAGGTTTGGTGCCAACGTTATAAAGCTGGAGAGTCTTAAGGACCTCATCAAGGACGTGGATAAGCTAACGAAGGAGTTCCGCGATAAGCTCTACTTAATGCAACACCGTCGTTTGCAGTCTGGATCGTTTGGCAGGCTAGGAAGCGTGATGGTTGAGTTCGTTAATCCCATATTCTTCTGTTTCATGCCCTAAGTGCGGTAGGAAAACGAGGGAGGTCTCCCATCGTTGGTTTAAGTGCTCATGTGGTTATGAGAACGATAGGGACGTTATTGCGATCGTGAATTTAAACGGGAGGGGGTCTCCGACCCCCTCGACTGCCCCTCAAATGAGGGATGTAGGAGCGAATAGATGAGGGGAACCCCCGCCCTTTAGGGCGGGGAGGAAGTCAGAGTATTGCATCCCTTCACTGAACCAGAGCAGGGGAGGTCTATTGATTTCACCCCTTCAAGCGGCCCTCTGAATATTCCCAACTTCCCCGAATCCCTGGGCGAACCTTGGGAAATCCAGGACTGGAAGGAGGTCAGATTCAGGATCGTAATAGTTAGGGTTTTGCTAGAGATCCATTAGTCCTATGTTTCACTACGGATCGTGGACCGGTGTAGAGACTAGATCCCAATCACTAAGGTGTGAGGATCACTGAACCTGGAGCTCTGCTGTACCCATTCACACCTCCAGCTGAGACTTCAACCCTACACTTGGATCGTTAATGTGAACTGCCCCGCCCTCCGGATGGGGTTCCCCGCTTCAAGGCCCCGCCTCGCCCAAGGGTAGGGGGCGGGGCCCCACAGGCTCTTAGGGCCGTTCCAGCCCTGATCTTCTGAGGATGTTTTAGGGAAGCGTTGTAGTCACGATCCAATACGAGACCGCAGTTGGGACAGGAAAACACTCTATCCTGAAGCGTTAAGTCCTCCCTCACGTACCCGCAGTTGGCACAGGCCTTGGGGGTGAAGGCAGGGTCGACCAGGATTACCCTCTTCCCGTACTTCTCGAAATGGCATTTGAGAAGGCTCTTGAGCTCGTGGAAGGAGACGTCGTGGAGCCTCATCCTCAACTTCCTTAATGATTTACCTACGAGTTCCCTCATGTGTATGTCCTCCATGACCAGGAGGTCGTAGTTCTTGGCAAACCACTTCCCAAGCTTCATGTACAGATCCTTCCTCAAGTCCTTCAAGTGCTCGTAGGCTCTGGCTAATTTAACCTTGGCCTTAAACCAGTTCTTGGACAGGAACTGCTTCCTCGAGAGGGCTCTATGTAGTCCCTTGATCTTGTCTACTGCCTTGCTCGTAAGGCCTCAGGTTGGGGGAATATTCCCCATCCGACGTAACCAGGAGCTCCTCCACACCGACGTCTAGAGCAACTACCTTGCCCGTATCCTCTAACTTGGGGAAATGGTACTCCATCAAGAAGCTTATGTAGAGCCTCCCTGAAGGCGTGAGCTTGACGACCACCCTCTTGACCAGGGGGAAGTCCCTGTGCGACAGGACCTTGAAGGTACCTAGGTGTGACAGCCTCAACGTGACCAACCTCGTCCTACCATTCCTTACCTCCCTGGTCCTTACCTCCCTGACCTTCAGGACCTTCCAACCGCTCTGAGGGTACACCAGGCTGTAGTACCTGTGGGGCTTCTTCTCCCTAGGGAAGCGTGAAGAACCCTGGAGGAACCTCTCCCCGGCCCCGTGGTAACGGTCTGCAACCTGTCAGACTACCTGGGAGTGCACGGCCTGGTAATCCTCGCCCTGCTTCCTCAGGGGCGAGCTGCCTCAACTCGGTTCGGGACAACCACCTACCATCCCTCTCCCGAAAGTACACGTCTGCCTAACGTAGGGTGTTATATATTTCTGATGCCAACTTCAACTGGGCCTTCAACGCCCTCGACGTTGTCTCGTTCACGTAAGCCCTAAGGCGGAACCCCACGTCGGGCATTGATATATGTTTACAGTAGTGTCATTTAAATTGGGGGGCTATCCATCCCTAGGAAGGAGTCCTCCGCTCCCCAAACCCCCCGAGAATATAAATCCTCTCAGTTGCTACTAGTCTGCCTTTTATGCCGAAAGTGGAAGGCACTATTACTCTCCCTTGGCTGGTCAATTTAAGTGCAACTCTGGGCGACTTGACTCTAATTTTCGGGTCCTTAATTACCCTACTCATTCCTATCCATTCCATGTATCCTATTTCCTCCCCTTGACCCATCTCCACCAAGTCCCTGTCCAAGACTTTATCGTACTTTTTAGGCTCACAAACGAAAGCGCTTATCACTAGAATGTCCCCCACTCCATATTTCAGTGAATTACATGCTATTACACTCCCAAAGTACACTCTCCTCCAGCTCGGTGGGACTTGGAGTGAGGGTTCTTCCTCTCCAATTAGAGTATGCCTGTTCAGATTGGACAGGCTTAAAGTGGCTTCGGTGGACTCCCCCTCATTAACTACTTGGCCTGGCTGGAGCTTAACGTATCCATCAGATAGGGCATAAGTCCCTATCATGTGGCTCTCAAAGGGTAGAGGATGGATGAAGATTTCCTGGTCTTTCCTCATAGCGATCACGGGCTGTATGGTGACCCTCCTCTTGTCAGCTCTTATCTCAGCCATGGCAGTTGCTTTGATGGTTGTCTCGAAGCTTCTGACTAACCCAAAGGATTCAGCTAGATATTTGCTTACCACTTCCTTAAAGATCACTATTGAGGAGACCGGATTCCCTGGGAGTCCGAAAACTGGTTTACCCTTGACTACCCCTAAAATCGCTGGTTTTCCCGGCTTCAGATTTATACCGTGGACCTTTATCTCCCCCAACTCCATTATGGCCCTATGTACCAAGTCCTTCTCTCCTGCGCTGGTCCCCCCTATGGCTATGACTAAATCGGCCTCCTCAACGCCCCTCAGTATAGCAGCCTTAACCTCACCATAGTCGTCCTTAACCAGAACTCTGCCAACAACCTTTGCACCCAGTTCCTCTGCCTCACCCTTCACGAAGAGGGAGTTGGACTCATAGACCTTCCCTAAGGGAATCGGACTTCCTGGTTCCACTAATTCTGATCCGGTGGAGACGATGAATATCCTAGGAGCCTTGATTACCTTAACCTTGCTTACTCCTAGAGATCCGAGCAGAGACATCTTAGTCGGAGATATGATTTCTCCAGGAAGGAGTATTGTCTCCCCTTCAACTATATCATCGCCTATCCAGGCTACGTTGTAGCCTAGGTTAACTCTTTGTTTCACCTTTACCTGATTCTCCGTTTGTTCCACTTCCTCAACCTTCACTACCGCAGTTGCGCCGAAGGGTAATGCTGAACCAGTGTCTACCTCAACGGCTTCATTCCCTGAGATCTCAAATTTGGGCTCTTCGCCTATGGAGATCTTCCCTATCACCTTGAAAGAGCCTGGTGAGAACTTGTGGTTCAGTGCAAACCCATCTACAGCGGATCTATTGAAAGGGGGTAAATCACTATGTGCCTTAACTAGTTCAGCTGAGACCCTGCCGGCAGCTTCCCACACCCCTATTTCCTCGGACTCCACAGTTCCAGCTAAGTCGAGTCTTAACTTAGCCAAACCTTCCTCAGGGCTTACTAGGTTATCTTCCCCTATTATTATACGCATAAAGAAAAACTCTCATTGCCTTAAATAAACTATTCAGTTAAACGTTAACTAGGGATACCTTGGCCAGCTCGTTTATTATCATCGCCACAGGCTCCCTTACTTGATCTTGAGGAAGCTGAGCCTCCTCGCTTATTTCCTGGACGATCTCGGATACGGTCTTCTCTCCTGTACACATGCTCCAAACGTAGTAAGCTATGGGGGCTAACTCGTAGACCCTCTCCTCATCCAGTTTCACGTAATAGTTTTCCCCCTCCTCCTCTTTTCCCACGAACTCCCCGGCTTTCGAGGGCCTTTTGTCCTTTATCTCATCGAAGTTATTCTTGTTCTCTTTCTCCGACATTACTCCTCTTCCTCCTCTTCTTCGCTCTCCTCCCTTCTCCTGAAGGGCCTCCTCCCCCTGAACTCCCTCCTAGGCCTATAGGTGTCAGGTGCAGTAGGGGAGTTCTCAGGTATTTCCTGTGCGCTTGGGATCGCGTTATCTTCTATTTCCGTTATCGTGCTCCTGTTCCCGGCGTTCAGCTGGACTTGACCCCTGAAGGCTGTGGTCCAAGCTCCATCTATCTTTATAACAGATCCTTCCTTTAGGGAGCCGGCTGCCTTTCCCCATAAGGTCAGCTTAGTTCTACCCGTATCGTCGCCCACAATTGCCTCGCTTATGACTCTAGTGCCGTTCCTGGTCTTGATGACCTTCTGATCCCCAGCTTCTAAAACCCGAACAGAAATAGATATGTTCTCCATCCCAGGTTTTAAATTACCTATCTTCTCTTCCATTTAGATCTACTCACATACGTTATAGTTTAACTTCCTGCGTTTTATATAAAAATCTTTTGATCGAGAAGACCCTAGCGGAATTCCTCATAGTCCACACTATGGATTAAAGCAAGAGATTAAGGGCGGCGAGCACTCCCTACTACTCACATTTAATTTTACGGGGGTAAGGAAGCTTAAGTCCCCTCTAGAGGCAGAGAAAGTCCCCTTATACTCTTCATTCCAACAACCTAAGCGATGATCAGACCAAGGCTGAAAGAGCTGGGCCTGCACCTTGGGGACTAGGAAAGGCATGTGGAGCGCAAACCCTCCGTAACCCGCACTGGGTAATACAGAAAGGTCCCATGGGATCTCCCCTTCCAGTGGATTCGGGATCGCCCGAGGAAGCAGGAAACCGCGAGGTAGGGATGCCTCCGCAAGGGTGGAGTATTTCGCTGTCTCAACCCTTCAGGGTAGGAGGAAGTCAGCCTATGTTCCCTATGAATCATAAACTTATTTTAGGGGGATCCAGATATCTCTTAACGGGCCCGTAGCTTAGCCAGGTAGAGCGACGGGCTTTTAACGCGAGGGAGAGACCCGTAGGTCCCGGGTTCGAATCCCGGCGGGCCCGCTTCAATTGCCTTATGGGTTGTGAGTATCATGTTAATTGCCACATAACCTAGAAAACCAAAGATTAGTAATATTATTACGAAATTAATTATTTTCAATAGGATTGGTGGAAGATATATCTTAAAAATTTCTAATTTATAATTTAAAAAAATAATAGCATATGAAATGATTATTATAGATATAGAGGCTGCTAGCAGTAAAGAGCCAATGACTCTGGTTAGGTTGATTCTGACCAAATCTAGCCCCTCCCATCCCTCCCTAAACCTTCCTCCCCGTCCGGCAATAGCCTAGATCTCATGTAATTCTCAAACTCTCAGCCTCCTTAATGCACTCACATACGCTTAAATTAGACCACTTTCCCAATCTACCTACGCTGATCACCCAATCCACCTCCTCTTTCGGGGTCCCCACTAGCAGTCCTTCCCTGAAGATCCTGGTCCTTAAACCCACTACCCGATCCTGTTCTATTAATCTTCTCCTCTTGAGATCCCCCCTCAACCTAATCAGGTAATCAGGCGGGAATTCCCTAAGCTCGTGGAAGAAACTAAACGCGTAATATACGTCCAGCCCCTCCACGAGGTGTTGGAACCTGAGTATGTAGGAGAAAAGCGTCCCATCACCTCCATCAACGTAAAAGTCCCAATGCTCACCCGATCTGTGCGCAACTATTAAGGTCACTGCCACTATTATGGAATTTAGATCCTCTCTAATGCCGATCAATCTATTCAGCTTCTCCCTGGAGCCTGCATTGATTATAGGGTCAGCTTTGAACACCTCCCCTCTGTTAGTCCGGATCATCCCCTTGCTCACCTCAATTGGGAAACCTCTGAACACCCTCACTCTTTTCGAGAGGGACTCCGTTAGCTCCTCCAATGAAGCTAGGTAAACGCGATCTGCGAGGGATGCGGAAATCCACTTCACCTCATCAAGAGGAAGCATTCCTCCGGTCACTTTCTCCTCTAGGTGCTCTTCCTTCCTCCAAATCCCATACCTCTTCAGCACCTTCACCTTCACTCCTTTACTTGCTAATAGATCAGCGCAGCTCTGATCTACTGAAATAGGCAAAGCAGGGAGGGTAGAACCAGCTATCTCCTCTGTGCCTATAACTCCTCCTACGCGGGGCTGCTCCTCTAGAACCGGTCTGCCGAGCTTATATGAGACCAGTAGCCCTGTTAAACCTGCTCCTATTATCAGGGCGATCCTCCTCTAACCTCTCCTCATCCCCTTCTGCTCATCCTCTCCAATATGGTCACTAATCCCGCCCTGATCTTCAGGTAGAGGACTTCATCGGTTACATTATTTATATTAATCTCTTTAATATTATTATTATCAGTTATTATTTCATATTCTATCTTACTGCCCGACCTCTCTGAATCCAGTAACCTCTGAATGGCGTTGAGGTAGGCTGGTGACTGCTTCCACTTCCTGATCAATAGTCTGACCACGGGAGGAGTGAAGTATATCTCCCCTATCACTTCACCGGTTGAGCTCTTTATGTAATCCACCGACGCCTTTTTGCCCACTACCTTTGGAACTCCAGCCTCCAGGATGCTCAATAGGTACTCATAGTACTCTATTTCCTTCCTTAGGGCATTTACTTTGGCTTCAAGGAACTTCTTCAGCTCCTCGATGTCTACTTCCATTAACTCACCTTCATCAATCTATTTAAATACTCCGGGCGAACTCCCTATAAAATCGAAATGACAGTGAGGGTTGCCGTAATAGGAGGTTCGGGTTACACCGGCGGGGAGCTGCTGAGAATTTTGATCACGCACCCTGAAGTTGAGGTCACCGCGGTGACCTCAAGGGAGTATGTCGGTAAACCCATATCCCAGGTCCACCCCAATCTAAGGGGCTTCTACTCCATGAATTTCGTGGAACTCAACCTGAACAGGGTTGGCGATAAGGCTGAGGCTGTATTTGTCTCAGTGCCCCACGGAGTGTCGGTCAACTACACCCCAAAACTCCTAGAGATGGGGCTACAGGTGATAGACCTGAGCGCTGATTACAGGCTGAAGGCACCGCATTTATACAAGGAGTGGTATGGTTTCGAGCATCCACAGCCAGACATGCTGGAGAAGGCGGTTTACGGTCTGCCTGAGCTTCACTTCGATGAACTCAGGGGAGCTAAACTCATAGCCTCCCCAGGCTGTAACGCCACTGCATCGATTTTGGCTCTGGCCCCCCTGATTAAGGCAGGTCTAGTTGAGTCAACGAGGTTCGTAGTCGATGTGAAGGTGGGGAGCAGCGAGGGCGGCATCAATCCCACTCCAGGGAGCCATCATCCAGAGAGGGAGAACGCCATAAGGCCCTACGACGTAGAGGGTCACAGGCACTCCGCTGAGGCTGAGCAGGAACTAAGTAGAGTAGCAGGTAGTGAAGTTAAGGTCAGCATCATTCCTCACGCCGTGGGTAGTATAAGGGGAGTCTTAGCCTCTGCGCACTCGTGGCTGAGGGAGGGGGAGATCGATGATTTCAAGATCTGGAGAGCTTACATCGAGTTCTACAGGGGAAGGAAATTCATTCGCATAATAAGGGGTGGTATACATCCCTACCCTGATCCTAAGTATGTGATAGGAAGCAACTTCGCCGACCTAGGTTTCGCCGTGGAGAGGAGAGTCATGCGCATAACCTCCTTCGCTGCTATTGATAACATGATGAAAGGGGCAGCTGGACAAGCTGTCCAATCCTTCAACGTATCTAGGGGGTTCGACGAGATGTCCGGACTTAGAACACCCGCTCTGAGGCCTGTTTAAGATGATAGTGGTGAAAGCTGGAGGGAGGGTAATAGACAAGGGATTCAATAGTTTAGTGAAGAGCGTAGCCAAATACAGCGGTAAAGCGATCATGGTTCACGGCGGTGGGGATCAAGTAACTGCCTATTGTAAGCGATTAGGAATAGAACCCGTGTTCGTCACTTCCCCTCAGGGTATAAGGAGTCGTTACACCACCAAAGAAGAGTTGGAGGTTTATGTAATGGTCATGAACTTCATAAACAAGAGGCTAGTGCTGGGTTTGAGCTCCTTAGGGAAGAAAGCCTTGGGTATATCTGGAGTAGACAGTTCCACGATAATAGCTGAGAGGAAGAAGAGGATCGTAATTTTAGACGAGAGGGGAAAGAAGAGGATCATTGAGGGTGGATACACGGGAAAGGTCACGGCGGTTGCTGCGGACACCTTAAGTGCGCTGAGTTCCCTAGTCGACGTCTTGGTAGTTTCTCCCATAGCCTTGGACCCCTCAGAGGGCATTTTGCTTAACGTAGATGGAGATCAGACAGCCTTCGCTGTGTCCTCGGCACTTAGGGTGGAGATCTTGATCCTACTCACCGATGTACCTGGAGTTCTGATTGAAAATGAGGTAGTGGGAAGACTTTCAGTTAGTGAGGCCAAGGAATTGGCACAGAAGATAGGACCTGGTATGAATAGGAAGCTGTTAATGGCTGCGGAAGCTGTGGAAAAGGGGGTGGGTAAGGTGATCATATCCTCTGGGTTAACCGAAGATCCCATAGGGGACGCGTTAGCGGAGCGCGGGACAGTGGTAAAATGAGGGCGCCCGACGACAACGACGTCAAGATCCTAGAGACCCTGAAGAAGAACGCCAGGACCCCCTACACGTCCATAGCCAGGGACTTAGGAATAAGCGAAGCAGCGGTGAGGAAGAGAATAGAGAGGCTAATACGTCTAGGCATCATAAAGAGGTTCACAATAGAGTATGAGCTAGAGAACGAAGTGAGGGCACTGGTCTTCGTTAAGACAACTCCCCCTATTCCCACACCGGAGATCTCAAAGAAAATAGTGAAGATCCAAGGGGTCGAGATGGCCTTAGAGACCACCGGGGAATTTGACGTAGTTGTGTTAGTAAGAGGGCCTAACATCGCTTCGATCAACAGGAGTATTGACGAGATCAGGTCAATTCAGGGGGTTTCAGGAACAAACAGTGCGATCATCCTTCGCCTTTGGTACTGAGTTTGAGATTACGAAATTCGAATCACGCGAGGCTACCATAAACTTTTCTACTGCTTACTTCGACATTCACCCTATGGTAATGGTTAAATGTCCCGTGTGCGGTGAGCAAGTCTCAGTCGACGACAATGCCCTACCTGGCGAGATAGTTGAGCATGAATGCGGAGCGCAGCTTGAGGTGTTCAACGATCACGGTAAGCTCTCACTGAGACTGGCGGAACAGGTAGGTGAGGACTGGGGAGAGTGAAAATAGGGATATCCTATGACGTAATAAGATGGGAGGAGAAGGATCTACTTCAAGCCATAAGGAGATACGGAAGTACCCCAGTTCCCATTTACCTGAAGGATTTCCACCTCACTACAGAAGAAAGGCTAGAGGACTCTCCGGACCTTATAGTGCAGCGCAGCGTGAGCCATAAGAGAGCTCAGCTTTCGACCCTGGTATTCGAGGGTATGGGGCTCAGCGTAGTGAACCCCTCGACAACTCTCCTGCTTTGCCAGAACAAGCTTCACACCACTATACAGCTCTCCGTAAACAAGATCTCCACTCCTAGAACTGGAATAGCTTTCGACGAAACCTCAGCACTTAAACTGGCCTCAAAGATAGGCTATCCGGTAGTTCTAAAACCAATAGAGGGAAGTTGGGGCAGAATGACAGCTAAGGCCTTGGACGAAGACACTCTGAGGAGCTTGCTGGAATATCAAAGGTACACTAATACTTACTACAATAACGCATTTTACCTCCAGGAGTTCGTGAAGAAACCTGACAGGGACATTAGGGTTTTCGTCATAGGGGACGAAGCTCCAGTGGGGATATATAGGGTAAACGAGAGGAACTGGAGGACCAACACCGCGCTGGGCGCTAGGGCTGAACCGCTTAAGGTGGACGAGGAACTTGAGGACTTAGCGCTTAGGGTGAGGGAAGTGGTGGGAGGCCACTTCTTGGGAGTGGACATTTTTGAGGACAAGGAGAGGGGTTATTTGGTGAATGAGGTGAACGCCGTTCCTGAGTATAAAAACACGGTTAGGGTTACTGGTTTTGACGTTTCAGGGAAGCTGGTCTCGAAATTAACGGAGGTGATCAAGAGGTGAAGTTCGTAAGGTTCTACCAGGACAGGGGCTTGACCATAGTTAAGGGAGAGGGCCAATACGTATGGGACGATAAGGGACAGAAGTACTTAGACCTTCACGCGGGTTACGGCACTGCGTTCCTAGGCCATAGGAATAAGGTTGTAATAGAATATATGCAAAAGCAGATGGAGCGGATAACTAACTTGACCACTGCATTCGATGTCCCCATAAGGGACGAAATGCTGAAGGAGCTCGATAAGGTGAAACCAGAGGGTATGGAGTACGTTTATTTGCTGAACAGTGGGACTGAAGGGAACGAGTTGGCGCTGAAGATAGCTAAGAAGTTAACCAAGAGGAGGAAAATAGTTGCTTTCAAGAATGGCTTTCACGGGAGGACTATGGGCTCGCTCTCTGTAACCTGGAACAGGAATTACAGAGAGCAGTTCGGTCCGATGCTTCAAGAAGTGGAGTTCTTAGACTACAACAATGTGGACGGACTGAAGCTGATTAATGAAGAAACGGCAGGCGTAATAGTGGAACCAGTTCAGGGGGAGGGGGGAGTGGTTCCAGCCAAGCAAGAGTTCATGAGGGAACTCAGGACTAGGACAGAGTCTTCGGGCTCGCTGCTCATAGTGGATGAGGTGCAGACCGGATTCGGAAGGACTGGAGAGATCTGGGGACACCAGCATTACGGCGTGAAGGCCGACATAGTAGTTGCGGGCAAAGCGATAGGAGGAGGATTCCCAGTGAGCGCAGTTTTCCTCCCAGAGTGGATAGCCCAGGGATTAGGGGAGGGCGATCACGGTTCCACTTATGGAGGGAACCCGCTGGCCTTGGCTGCTGTGACCGCGGCCACCAAAGTCCTAACCAACGACTCAGTTCATCAAAAGGCTAAGGAGAAGGGAGAGATCTTCATGAAGGTGTTGAGCCAAGGGCTCCAAGGGATGAAGTCGGTCAGGGAAGTAAGGGGGAAAGGCCTAATGATAGGCATAGACTTAAGGTTCAACCCCTCACCGGTCATAAAGGCAATGCAGGACTCCAAAGTCCTTTGCCTCAAGGCAGGTTCCACGGTGGTGAGACTCCTCCCACCCTACGTTATTACGGAGGAGGACATGGAAGTGACTGTGGATGTTGCCAGAAAAGCAATACGTGATCTCGAAACTTCGAAAGGTATTGCTTGATCTGCTCTCAGTTTACACTCCCTCAGGAGAGGAGTTCAAGGCAAGACGAGTCTTCGAGGACTTATCGTCTTGGTTAGGGATTAAATTGAAGGTGACTCCAACGGGCTCCTTCTATCTGGGAGAAGGTTCTCAATTACTCCTTGCATCCCACATAGACACTGTCCCAGGGGAAATAGAGGTCAGGGAGGAGAACGGCACGATCTACGGGAGGGGTGCAGTAGACGCTAAGGGACCCCTAGCGGCTATGATAGTGGCCGCTTGGATGGCTAAGCTTGAAGGCAGGAAAATCACTGTTTCAGCTTTAGCTGATGAGGAACTCTCTAGCAGGGGAGCCAGGGAGCTCGCGAGCTCCGGCAGGAGGTTCAAATTCGCAGTGATAGGTGAGCCAACCTCCACTTCTAATATAGCAGTGGAATACAGAGGCTCTCTTCACTTAGACGTTACATGCAGGGGAGAGAGTTCCCACTCGTCCTCGGCTCAGAGTAACCTCATTGTCGAGCTGTGCAAAAGGGTGCTGGAAGTCTACAGAGGTCCAGCAGGATACGACGAAGTATCCATTGTCCCCACCATATTTAGGGCGGGAGACGCCCTAAACGTAACTCCAGCTGAGGCCTACCTTCACCTGGACGTTAGGTACTCCCACAAGGTCAGCTTCGAGGGCTTCTTCCCTAAACTAAAGGAGGCCTTCTCCCAATGCGACGTAAGGGTAGTAGATCATACACCTCCAGTTAAGGCCGATGTTAATGGTGAACTGGTTAAAGCCTTAATGAGGGCTATGGTGAGGCAAGGGATCAGACCTAAGCTAGTGAGAAAGAGGGGAACTAGTGACATGAATATATTATCCTCGATCACGGATGAGGTGGTCGCCTATGGACCAGGGGATTCAACTTTAGAGCACACCTACAAGGAGAAGATAAGCCTGGAAGAGCTATATATAGGTGCAATGGTTTATAAGAGATTGATAGACGAGATATGCGGAAATCTAGACTGTTCTCATTAGTGAAGTCGCCAGCCTATGCAATTTACAAGAGACTCCTTTGGCATCAAATAAAGGACGGTCCTATCCCTCACCACGTAGGCATAATCCCGGATGGGAACAGGCGATGGGCCAGAAGTAATGGAGTGACCTATAGGCAGGCTTATGAAGAGGGGTACTTGAAGATCAAGGAAGTCCTCGGCTGGTTGCTTCACTTGGGAGTTCCCAACGTGACTATTTTCGTGCTGTCCAGCGAGAACTGCTCAAAGAGGAGCAGGGAGGAGCTGAATATAATTTTGGACTATTTGAAACGAGGACTCTCTGATTTACTTCAGGACGAAATAATCTTCGATAACCAGGTTAGAATAAAGGCCATAGGTAACGTGGATTTCCTGCCCGAGGAACTTAAGGATTTACTGAAGGAGAGCATAAGGAGGACCGAGAAATTCAAGGACAGACTTCTGACCCTTGCTATATGCTATGGAGGGCGACAGGAAATAGTGGACGCGGCAAAGAGGATAGCAAGGGATTACAAGGAAGGTTTAATAGACCTGAACTCGGTTAATGAGGAGACCATAAGGAAATACTTCTACCTGAACGAGGTGAGTGACATAGACCTGGTCATAAGGACTTCCGGCGAGATAAGGATAAGTAACTTCCTATTGTGGCATATAGCGTACTCTGAACTCTACTTCTGCGACGCTTATTGGCCCGATTTTAGGCAGATAGATCTGTGGAGGGCCATAAGGTCGTATCAGAGGAGGAAGAGGAATTTCGGAAGCTAAACTTATTTAACGGAGTGCCCATGTGGTGTGAGTGAGGACTTATGACAATATATCAAGGATCAGACTTGAGAAAGGTCAGTGGAGGGGAGAAAGCCAGGTATAGGGGAAAAAGGAAGTATGAATTGGGCAGCCCCTTCACCTCTACCACTTTAGCCCCTGAAGAGAGAAGGGAAGTCGAGAGGACCCGCGGGGGTAATCTGAAAGTGAGACTCGAGCACGCTCTCTACGCTAATGTATTTGACAGGAACAACAGGACTGCAAAGAAAGTGAGGATCTTAGAGGTCCTGGAGACCCCCCCCAATAGGGAGTATGCCAGAAGGGAAATAATAGTGAAGAGTGCTAAGATAAGGACAGAGGCAGGAATAGCGCAGGTCATATCTAGACCTGGACAAGACGGAGTTGTAAACGCCGTATTATTAAGTGATCAGTAGTGCCCCTTAGGGAGCTCAAGGGTAACAGAGTGATCATATGGCGCAGTTACATTGAAGCCAAGAGCAGGAGTAAAGGGAGGAGAGTAAGAGAGAAAGCCTGTGGGAAGTTCGAGGAACTGTTTAAGGCTGCGGAGCAATTGGGCCTCCAACCCCAAATTTTACAGGGCAAGCAGTATCCCCGAGACAGGAGGCTCAGGGACGCGATTGAAGTCAACAAAGTGAGAAGTAAATCCAACACCCTAAGGCTCATGTGCGCTAAAGTAGCAGAAGGAAATAAGGAAACCTAGGTTGGGCCTGGCTTCAGCGAGCTAGGGTTCAGAATACGGTGTGGAGTATAGATAGGGAAAGAAAGGGACTGTAAGAGGGGTTTGGGCTTCATTGAATTTTCATGAATCTGTATCCGATCCTCACCCCTTGGGCTCCACCGAAGTCGGGTCAACCCTTTCCTCCGCCCCCTCAGCGGAGTGACCCCAACCCAACGGAGTGTTTCTATCCCATGGGGGGAAATCCGCGCGTCTTCAGCTCACCGTCACACCCAGTCGTGTTTCCACCCGTCTGATGTGGCCGTATTTCTGTTCGTCGAAAGATAATATAAAACGGTTTATTGGGGACCGTTAACCACGGCGAACTTCCAACTGATGACCGACTCTGCCCACGAGGGCGGGAGGGACGAGGCAGATGGAAGGGCAGTGCGTTACCCTGGACTAACCCCAAGGAGTTGAGGGTGACAGTGTGACCCCTCAAGAAGTGCTAGCGGCGGAATTAAAAGAGAGTGAAAGTGAGGAGGAGTTACGCCACGAGTGAACACTCGCTACGCCGTTAGCCTGAAAGCTTCTACGATCCCTTCACTTCTCCTGTCTCTTCTATTACCTCCCTTAATTTGTTCACGAGCAAGTCGAACCCAGGCCTTAAGGAGATCCTTATGTGTCCTCTCCTTAGCCCCTTGAAGTCCTTACACGACCTGATCAGATATCCCTCCTTCAATAACCTCCTCTTCATCGCCTCGGAATCCACCGGGGTCTCCAGGAGGACGAAGGGAGCTCTAGTCTTATAGACCTTGAGGCGATCCAGAGACCTCAGCCCACTAATTGCTTCCCTTAAGTAATCCCTGGTTTTATCCATATGGGCTCTATATTCCTTCACGCTTAGGTTAGACAAGAGGAAATAGGCCAAGCTATTGACCCTCCAGGGCGGCATCCTCTTCTCAAACGACCTGACCCCTTTCCCGGCCACAAATCCGATCCTGAGACCTGGAACGGAGAGTGATTTAGTGAAGGAGCCGATCACCATTAGGTTAGGGAAATCCTCTATGAGTTTGATGTGGGAACGGGCTAAGCTCAGATCAACGAAGGATTCGTCCAGGAAGAGCCTTTTACCTGACTCTAAGTGGGCTAGAATCTCACGCGTGCTCACCTCAGATCCTGTGGGGTTAACCGGGTTGCTGGTGATCACAGTGTCGCCCCTCAGATAGTATAGGAATTCGTTAGACGTCTCCATCGCGTAATAGCTCCTGCTCCTTGGTAATTCACCGAAATTTGGCTCTGGAACTTCGCCCTTAGGGATGTAATATAGAGCCTCAGAGGCTCCATTGGTTAGGGCAATGTACCCCGGGTCTATTCCATATATCTCAGCCACTCTCTCCTTGGCTGCCTCGTACTGGTCGGGGTAATAACGGTACACCTTGAGCTTCATGGCCTCCTCTAGGATTTCCTCAACGAATCCAGGCGGACCCAGCGGATTGAGGTTGACGCTGAAGTCACTCAACTCCTCAGGTCTACCTTGGACCCACCTGGCTCCTCCATGCGAGGATCTGGGCATCCTAATCCAAAGAATAAGTGCCGCGGCCGGGATTTGAACCCGGGTCACGGGCTTTCCCCGCTTCTGACATGAGAGGCCCGCATACTTGACCGGGCTATACTACCGCGGCGTTCAACCTCTCCTTGACTTGGGATTAAAAACTTTGTTCTAGGGTGGTTTCACGTCTATAGCCGCCACTGGGCACACATTCACGCAGGCCATGCAGAATATGCAGGCCTGTTCATTCACGGGGTCCGCCTTCTTCTCCGATACCGGGTGCCCCGGAGTCTCGAACCACTGGAAGACGTTGACCGGGCAAGCGGTTATACAGGAGCCGTCTGCGTTACATATATCGAAGTCTACCCCCACTATAGTACCGTGTATGCCCAGGACCTTCGGAGCCTCCACTGGCCCATAGACCTTATGCCCTGCGTGTTCCTCGACCACCTGTCTTGCGGATCTGTAGTTAGGATCTATACCCATCGAATCACCGAGAGACTAGTTCAGTTTAATTTAAAGAGAGTTACCCCTAATCTATTCGGGAGCCTTGATTTACGTGTATCTGACCACCGGAGTTAAGGGGGACAGTTTAACCAAGATCTCACAGAACTCCTCAGTAACTATCTTGGATCTGAAGGAAAGGAGAGAGGGATTTAGGTGCATAATAGAAGTGAAAGCCGACTCGCCCGAATCCTTCGAAGAAGTCGCTAGCTTCTTCGAAACGATCCAGCGTGTCTCTAGCACTAAGGCGCTAGGAGTCATGAGCGTTAAGGGGGAACCCTTTGAGACCGTGGCTAGGTATACCATAGTGAACGCTAGTGTCAAGGGGGGGAAAGTGAGGTGGATTCTACTCATAAACGATTACACGGAGTTGAGGTCGCTCTTGAACGGGTTAATAGGCAAAGGCATCGAGGCCAGGGTTGACAAAGTGATCAAGGTCAAATCCGTGGATCCCCTCACAGCTAGACAGGAACAGGTACTGAGGATAGCACTTGAAGCAGGATACTATGATTTCCCTAGGAGGATAAACCTTAAGGATCTGGCTAACAAACTCGGTGTCAGCCCTTCCTCTCTCTCCGAGGTACTCAGACGAGCTGAGAGGAATGCATTAATGAGGTATTTCAGGGAGAGGGAGATATAGAAGATCGCGTTGGATCGTTGATGCCTCATTAGCCCAAATACCTATGAGGGATCAAGGGAAGCCTTGAGCTGCGACAGTGGGCCGCGAAAAACTACGGAGCTTTAGGGATGTTTTTAGAAGGTGTTCCTCCCCATCAGAAACAACCTAATCATATACAACCGTTAAGGACGGACTTTCTTTCCTTTGAAGCCGCCGGCGGGATTTGAACCCGCGACCACCGGCTTACAAGGCCGGCGCTCTACCGCTGAGCTACGGCGGCTCCCTCCATCACTTACCATGACTACGCCCCAGTACTTATTAATTTCGTCCCTCGTTTTCTAGCCTGGCAAAGCTAAAAACTCAAACAGGATAGGCACTCAGTGAGTACTCGAGTAGGCAAATTGAGAGATCATATCGTCCCAGAACGAGTCATGGGTCGGACTTTCATCTAGACATCCATACCAGCTCCTCACAGCCGATCCTCGGTTACGCACCTAAAGTAGATCCTCTTTTTCCACCCATCATCTGGGTTAGGGAAATCCGCTCTAAAGTGAACCCCCCTGCTTTCCTCCCTCAACAGCGCAGCCTCTACCATCATCCTCGATACCAGAGAAGCGTTAGACTCCTCGTCGAGGGAGCAAGTATCATAGTTACCGAGTTGGTTTAAGTATTTCCTGAGCATAGAGCCTTCCCTCACTATCCCTGCGTGAAGCCAGTTATCCCTTCTGAGCCTCTCTAAACCAGGTTTGATTCCCCTCGTTAGGACAACTGTTCGAAATTCCTGACCATCGAGGTTTAGGCCCACCCACTGATCTATGTGATCACCAATAGTGACTCCCATAACCAAACCCTCCATTAGGGAGTTGCTCGCTAACCTATTGGCACCGTGAAGACCTGTATCGCTTACTTCCCCCAGGGCGTAAAGGCCTTCAACGGAGGATTCTCCCCTCTCATTAACCCTTATCCCACCTATCGTGAAATGAGCCACAGGAAAGATCTCCACTCTCTTAGAACCATTATCCCTTAGTGAGAGTGAAAGGGATGGGAACTTACGGTGGAAATCCTCGATTTCGCTCCAATCCAAGAAGACCCTATTCCCCGCTAGCAAATGGGAGTAAATTATTCGAGATAATATATCACGTGGTGCCAACTCGCCGCGATCATCGAAATCAAGGACGAACCTGCGTCCATTCTGATCAACTATTCTAGCTCCCTCACCACGTAAGGTCTCACTGAGAAGTAGAGTCTGGGGTCCTATTTTGGTGGCGGTGGGATGAAATTGGACGAACTCCATGTCCGAGATCACCGCGCCAGCTCTACAAGCTATTGCAATTCCTTCCCCTGTGGACGAAGGGGGATTGCTCGTGTTGGAGAATAGGTGGGCGAAACCACCAGTGGCTAAGATCACCTTCTCTACCTCTAGAAATCCTCCTCTCTCCGTGTAAACCCCCTTAACTTTACCGTCAATAACCTTAATCTTAACCAGTCTATCCAAGGCCAGAGGGATTTTCAATTCTTTAACTTTACGAAAGAGGAAGTCCCAAAGTGCTCTCCCCGTCTCATCACCTACATGTAGGACCCTCCTCCTAGAATGTCCAGCCTCTAACCTCAAATCCCTATCGAACCTGAACCCCCAACCCTTTAGCTCCTCCACGGCCTTCGGAGCTAGGGAGACTAAGTGTCTCACTACACGCTCGTCGCAGAGACCCCCTCCAACTTCTGTTGTGTCCTTTATGTGCAATTCGGCCGAGTCATCCTCGGAGACTGCAGAGGCCATTCCTCCCTTAGCCCAATAGGTAGATCCCCTCTCTTGTTTCGTCAAAATGCGTACCCTGAACCCCCTCATTTTCAAAGATATGGCTGCACTCATCCCAGCCACTCCAGTACCCACGATCAAGATCATGGCCGAACTTTTGTTCGGGAAATTTAAAAGTGTGAGTAAAACGAAGATCCCTATGTCGAACGTATTAATGGTTAAGAAAATGTTGGACTTCCTAGAGGAAGACGTTTACCCCTGGGATGTGTCGTCCATAGGACTCAGGGGAATTACAGCCAAGGCATGGGTAAGAATAAAGGAGGATGCAATAGTGTGCGGAACCTCCATAGTCTCAGCATTCCTAAGGCAAATGGGTTTATCCAAACTGAAAGAGGTACAAGAGGGTACTCGAGCTAGAGCTGGCCAAGTGGTAATGGAGTATGAGGGCGATGCCGAGCTGATCCTAACCACCGAGAGAGTCATACTAAACGTAGTATCCAAGATGAGCGGGATCGCTACAGCGACCAGGACTTTAGTGGACAAGGCGACTTCGGTTAATCCTAGGGTGAGAATAGCGGGGACCAGAAAGACGACGCCTGGATTTAGGATCTTCGAGAAATACGCCATCCAGGTAGGCGGTGGGGACCCACATAGGTTTAACCTGGGCGATGCTGTCCTGATTAAGGACAATCACATAGCTCTCCACGGAAGCCTAGAGGAGGCCGTGAAGTCAGTGAAGGGGAAGGTAAGCTTCACTAAGAGGATAGAGGTGGAGGTGACGACGCTGGAACAGGCTAAGAGGGCCTTCTCGCTCGGAGTGGACGCAATATTACTGGACAACATGTCCCCCAAGGAGGTTGAAGAGGTAGTGAGAGACCTGGGAGGAAGGGTAATACTGGAGGCTTCTGGGAGGATAAACCCTGACAACGTGGTTGATTACGCTAGGACTGGAGTCGACATTATATCCAGTGGTTATATAACCCATAGCTCACGTTCCATTGACTACAGCCTCGATGTTGAAAGGATTTAGGGACGGACGATCTTTTAGAGCTATATGGCTCAGTGATCTTAAGGTTCGTCTTCAGCTGAAGAGAGGGACAGTGAGCACTGATCCTTGCATTACTTCTGGGTGCATTAGTTTCCGTTCGTCCCTACACTTTTGTCCACTCATTTTATCTTCATTCACGATCGAGTGTAGGGACTCAACCCTCAACCACCTACCCAACTTCAAGGTAGGTGGGTCATGGGACTCCTTCGAGCCCAACTGCGCGGAGCTCACATATCTGCTGTCACTCTCACCCCTTTGGGTGGAGCCCACATCGAGCGAGAGATCACCTTTTATCAATGGGAAATCCAGAATCATGAATACAAAAACATTTCTATTAACGTAAATAAGGATTCAGCCCAAGGTGGGGAGGGAATAGACTCCTTTTATATTCAGTAGTGAATGGTTTCCACATGTCAAACAGGTGGATCCCTAGGTGGAAAGTCGTTGAATTAATATATGCTGATAGGAGTGTGGAGGTGTGTTACGACGAGTCCACAAGGCTCTACGCATGTCCCTTGTGTAGTCCGGTGTGTAAGGAGAATGGTGTTCCGGATTACGGTTCCTACTTCACTAACCAAGAGGACCTGAAGTTCCACCTGGAGGCGCATCTGAATGAGAGGTGGAGGAAAGTGAAGAGAGTCAAGAGCGAGGAAGGGGAAGAGCAGGAAGGGGAAGATGAGGATTAAGGTCGCCTTAGTGGGCAACTTCACAGTGGACGTTTTGGGCCTCACGGTTAAGCCAGGGGGTCCCCCACTTTACTCCGGCCTAGGTATCTTCAGAGCAGGTGGAGTGCCCGTGTTAATAGGTAAGAGGGGAAGGGATTACCCTCTTCATAGACTCCCCTTCGAATATGAGGACGCTTCCATAGCTACAGATAGGTGTACTAGGTTCAGCATAACTTACGAACCCACCGGGAGGAGGAAGATAACCCTCCTCAGCGATGCAGGTGAGCTCCCTCCCCTTAAACTGAAGGGGGAACTGAGTGGGGTTATATTTAACCCAGTTCACGCTGAGGTTAAACCTCATCACCTCAACGGCCTCGATCTCCCTGTGGGACTCGACGTCCAAGGTTTCATAAGGGACTATAGTAAAGGGGATCTAAGCTACAGGAAATTCTCCTTCCCTAAGAGGGAATACTTAGTGATCCACTTAAATGAGGACGAATTTGAAGGGGCTGGATATTCCGTAAAGGAGCTCTTCCAATACGGATTTAAGGAGGTGATCCTGTCTAGGGATAGGGACGGTTTCTCGGTTTACTACAATCTGGGCGAGATCCGCCTGAAACCCTCGAAGATAGGGGACCAGGAAACTGGAGCCGGCGACTTCCTGTTGGGCGCCTACTTCACCCTTCGCTTAAGCGGACATCCGGTGGAGGCCGCTGCGTCTAGATCAAAGGAGCTAGTTGAGGAATTCACCATCAATGGAATAGGCTAAAGGAAGGGCCTGGGAAGTTATAGTGCTGTCCCTACTGGTGGGGGCTTGTCCTCAACAGCGAGTTTCCCTTTCACCTCCACGAAACTCGATGCCAGAAGCGGCTTGAGACAAGCACTAATGGAGGGATTTGTTTCGTAACAGGAGTTGTTATTCCTGACCTTCATATTCCCCAATTCGCCCGTCCCTTCCAATGACCTCTGAGCAGGGAGTCTTCGTTTACCCACACTCAGGCAGGAACGAAGACATCGAGTTTTACCTTCGCAGGCCTAGGATCCCCTAGGAACCTCACTAAGGCTTCTCCCCTACTAGAGAAAAGTAAATCCTCCTCTATCTCTTGGTCGCTTATTATGGCGAATCGTTTGGCCCTTTCCCAGAATTCCCTGTCACCATTATTCATCAGAGCCAGTAGTCCTACATTCTCCAATATTACATCGCCCCTGCTCCCTAGATCGTGAATATTCTGAGAAGCCATAAATATGGCTAGACCGAATCCTCTACCCCTCTTTATGAGGTCCGTGACTATGGAGTAGTTATCGCTCTCAGCTGCTAGGATGGTCCAAGCCTCATCTATGACTACGGATATTACTGGCCTATCCCTAACTGCAACTGAATAACGGTTGTATACATCGAGCATCAGTGAATAAATGATAGCCCTCCTTATTTCCTCAGATCTCAGGGAGGTTAGATCTACTATGTAGAGTCCCGGTTGTTTGATCCTATCTACAACGCTCTCCTCTCCCTCTACCGATGCCATGACGTTGATGACCCTCTCCAGGTAGAGTCTCTCAGCGTAAGGCACCTCAAGCCTTGAAAGGTTTTCGATCACGTCCTCCCATTTAACCCTATACTCCAACTTCCCCATAACTGTCCTAGACTCGAAGGTCTCCCTCAGGGCCTTGTAGAGGACGGCCGACATGGCCGGAGGTAATCTGAAGGACACTGCGAGTATCCTCTCAACCTGTTGCAGCCTATCCTCTAAACTGCAGTAATAAGGCGTCAAAAGCGATAACCCCTCAATATCAGGCCTGATTAAGTGAAAGGGGACTCCTCTCTCCCTCAACCTCGACCTGAAATCCCCCTTAACGTCGAAAATCACTACGGGCATTTGGGTTAAGACCCAAAGCTTCACACCTAATGAGATCAGGAACTCTGTCTTACCGCTCCCGCTGGGACCTATTACCAGGGTGTGAGGGTTCAATGAATCTACCAAGTTCCAGAAAACAGGGGAACCCCCTTGGCTCACTCCTAGGTAAATTCCTCTACCCGAGATCTCCCTCCTTGGGCTCCTGGGTATAGAGAATGGGGATATGTAAACTAGTTGGCTTGATATGGCTGGATTACCTCCAGTACCTCCGCCCCGAAAAAAGTCTGAAATCAACTCGACTATTTCGCTCCTCTTGGCGAACCTAGCCTTGACGCCTATGGATTCCATCCCTCTCTTCACTACCTCTGCCATTTCTCTGCATGCCCTCTCGTCACTCCCATCCACCACTATGGCCATGTAGTACTTAAAGGGGGTCTCCCCATCGTTGATCCTCTTAATTATTGATTCCACTAGATCTAACTGAGCCTTCAACCTCTCATTGGAAGGATCGGCCTCTAATTGAATCCTCAAGTTTTGCGCTCTCTGGAAAAGGTCCTTCATATAGTCCTCCTTTTCAACCGGTCTTTTATTAACAAAGATTCTTATATTATTTTTAATATTTAAAATTTTATAAAATGCTGAGATTTTCGATCTCAAAATGCCCTCCGTGAAGTCCCTGAAGTCATACTCTATATCGTCGATCACCAAGACTGACTTAAACAGTCCCTGAGATCTAATCAAGCCTTCGCCTATATCTAAAGACCTTGGAAGCCGAAGACCCTTAATGATGAATCCCAACCTAGATCTCAGTAGGAGAAATGGGGGGACTAATATGGGGATTACGAAAAGAAAATTGTGAGTAATTATAGCTAATGTAATTGACACGGCTACGCCGAAGATCAATTCCTTAGGAATTCGCATGCAGTTTAACCTCAGTTTACGTAAAGGCCTGTCCCCTCCGAAACTGATTGACAGGGTGGAGTAGAGCTCTTAAGGAGGAATTGAATTGCTTTGGCTCCCTCTCCCACTCTTCGAAGGGTGGTCTATAGTTCCCGCTGAGGAGCTTGCGAGTTAGATTCAGCAGGATTGCTTGAGACTTGCTATTCGGTGATAAAATAAGTGAGACCAAACACTACAGATCTGCATTTAACTCTCCGCAAAATCCCTTCGCATCCCCTTAGAGTTCTATGTTGGCATGTATTAGCCTGAGATCGTCCTCAGTCTTCTTCAGCCTTATCATTAACTCCGACACTACACCATCGAGCACTATTTGAGCAGTGTCCTCAAAGAGTGTCCCCAAAGGAGCTAGAGGCTCCGTTATGCCCAGTATTTGTCGGGCGAAATAGTCTTCGTTTTTTGAGTACTTAGTCCTACCTGGGACCTCTACAATTACGTCCGCTAGTTTCCCAAGGGGGCTATCAGCATAACTGGTCACAGCTATTAACTTGGCCTTAGCCTCTTTTACGGCCTCTGCTGCTGTGTATATTAACTTAGTCCTACCTGACCCTGATATAGCTACTGCTAAGTCATTATAGCCTATTGCAGGAACTATGGTCTCACCTAGAACATAAGCATTGTATCCCAAGTGGAGTAGCCTCATGGCGAAGGCCCTCCCTACTAATCCACTTCTACCCGCTCCCATCACCAATACTTTAGATTGAGCCCTATGGGAGTAAAAGTCCACTAAGGTCTCTATCATCTTACTTATCTGCTCATGTCTAACCATCTTCAGGGCATATAAGATGAAATCAACTATATCGTATGAGGTTTTTATACTGAGCGGGATGTCCCCTGAAGAGGAGTCCTCTAACAAGTCATCCACAGCATAGCTTAGATTAACCTGTTAAAAATCTACCTGCGGGCATGTGATCTATCCAACCCTCCCATTGAGACTTCTGCTTCATCTAATCACCCCAACTTAAGTGACACTCCGTAGCGGGTTTTCTTCACATGTTTAGGGAATAGTGGTGCTGATTGGAGGGAAGGGTTCAGAGACCTTAGCCGATGCTCCTTCTTTTCGCTTCACTCAGATCGCAGGTGCCACTTAATCGTGGAAGGTGAGAGAGCCACTTATGCTTCACTACGCTGGGCCGAGACAATTCCAACCATGAACAAACGCCCCTAACTAGCATCGAACTTCATAGGCTTTCATAGTATTTGGTATTAATCCTACTCATAAAACCGTTGAAAACAGTTTCCGATAAACCGTAAAGTTTATCTTATTTATTAGATATCATTTATTAGAAGACATAAATACGGCCACATCAGACGGGTGGAAACACGACTGGGTGTGACGGTGAGCTGAAGACGCGCGGGTTCCTCCATGGGATAGAAACACTCCGTTGGGTTGGGGTCACTCCGCTGAGGGGGCGGAGGAAAGGGTTGACCCGACTTCGGTGGAGCCCAAGGGGTGAGGATCGGATACAGATTCATGAAAATTCAATGAAGCCCAAACCCCTTTTATCTTAACCAGAGCGGAGCTATGTCTCCTTCATACTCCTGCGCCCCTATAGCCTGTTGATCCACTCATTGTTATGCCCTAACAGAGAATCCGCACATCTTTTTCACCATTAGCTTGGTCGAGATCGAGCCTCCCATTTAGGCGTTTCGGCATCGAAACCGACCTCTTCCAACCTAACTCGAGTCCTGAGGGGCATTGTAAGGTGCCTTACGCTGAGAGACTCTACCTGGAGAGGGTCATCAACGTCATGGCATCGGTAGAGGACACGAAGATCACTTGTTAAGCCTTTTTAAGTATATTGTAAATGTTAAACAGAAATAAATTAAAAAGGACTATCTATTAGCCCAACAACGGGTAACAAAACTACATGAACGCAACTCTCGTGAGACAGTATTCGGAAGTTAATATATTTTTAAAAGTCACGTAAACGTGTTACAACCCTCAAAGGCTCGCCAGTGATTGAGGAGTGAGAGCAGGTTCTAGAAACTGACCTCCTCCCCGCCCTGAAGGGGCGAGGCTTTCGTCTTTTTGTAAGACTTTCAAGCATTTCTTGTTCGCCGAGTCGTAGAGCCGTAAGCTCGTAACCGTTTGGTTAATTAACTAGGAAATACAAAATTCCAGAAAGGTAACGAGAGATGGGAGAAGGTAGGGTTGTCCTGAGACTTCCGCCTAGGATAAAGGTACTTGAGGCACTGGGTGCAGTGGCTGAAGGTAGGGTCCGTAAAGTGGATGAAGGCAAATTCAGCGTGGTTTCATCTGATGGATCCAGGACCTATAGGGTAGTAATTAGGGGAAATGAGGTATACAGCGACGACAACGGTACTACCTTTAGGGATTACATAGGCTATCCCATCATCGCGGCTCAAATCTACGAGGGGAAGCTAGACTTCGATCCAGAACTAGCTGAGGCCCTGAAGGGAATACCATGGAAGAAGTTAAACGAGGAGGAGAGGAGTTACAAGAGGGTTGAGGAGATCGTGAGGAGGACTCTTGAGGAGAGAGGGATCCAGTGGGTCAGAGTAGAAAAATTCGTCTCAAACCTGTTGGAGGAGCTAGGGAAAGTCCGGCTGATCAAGATGGACAGGATTTGAGTGTACTGTAAGTCCCCGTGGAGGCCTCGAAGGGGCAAGAGATCCTAGGGTATTGGATATGCTCGGGTCTGCAGATCGGGAGTTGGAGAAAGCCTCCGCAGGAGCCAGGTGGCCCCTTATACGTTCAAATAATCCAAACGATCTAACGACGCCCCTGGATTCAATGGGACTAGGGAGTTGTACTGGTATCCTCATCCTATACTGAGACCCAACCAATGATGGCTCCTCGGACTGCCGATCCCTCGAGCGTTCTCCTGAGCCTTTGCCCTCTGGATATTGTCCCTAACCCAGAGGAAATGCAAGGTCCCTGAAATCCTAAGTCGAGGAGGAAGTAAGGAGTGGGCTTATACTCACACCGTTTGGCGGAGCTTTCTATTCATCACTAAACTTTCATTTTAATCACGATCAAGCGTAGTGATTCATTATCAACAGCCTGCGATAGGCGAGACATGGGATAGTACAGGGCTCACATACCCCTCTTCAACACACACTTTCAGTAAAACTCTTTACCTATCCAGAGGTACTGGGAATGGGGATTAGTGGTTGGATATAAAGTCTAAGACGTTGAAGGGAACTACCACTGTGGGTATAAAAGTCAAAGAGGGTGTCGTGTTAGCCGCGGACAGGCGAGCAACTGCAGGTCTCTACGTGGCCCACAAACACGTTAGGAAAGTTGTATACTTAACAGACAAAATAGCAATGACCACTGCAGGTAGCGTAGCGGATCTACAATTCCTTTATGACTATATGAAGAACGTGATAGCGTTTAACAGGATCTCAGGCAGACCCACCTCGGTGAAGGCCATATCCACTTATCTAGCGAACGTCCTCTCCTCCTCGAAGTATCTCCCTTACATAGTCCAACTGTTAGTGGGTGGAGTAGATGAGAGCGGGCCTCAACTCTTCAATCTCAACTACCTAGGCGACTTCACCGCCGAGAACTATGTGGCCACCGGATCAGGTTCCCCAGTGGCCATGGGAGTCTTAGAGGACGAGTATAACCAGGAGATGTCAATAGATCAGGCTGCAGATCTGGCGAGAAGAGCAGTCAGGTCAGCCATAAAGTGGGACTCCTTCACCGGGACTAGTGTAATAGTGTCCAAGATAACCTCCAAAGGGCACGAGGAGGCCGAGTTTCCGGTTTCCCATAAAGCTTAAAACTTTCACTTTTTAGTTTGAAATGAGGATTATAAAGAATGGGGGTTCAAAGGGGGCGGAAAACCTCGTGAGGCGGGGATGGATAGCCCCCCTTGAATGTGTCCAACTATTTCGCCTTCTTGTACTTAAGTCGGGTGGTGGGCCTCCATTGAAGGTGCATTAGTTCAAACCGGGGACTCACCGCCCTTCTCATCGTCATATTCCCTCAAGGATCTCCCCACGCCTTCCGTGGAGCTGTTCAACCCCCCGAACGTTACGTGACTGTGAGGAACTCCGACGTTCGAAGGTGTGCCGAGGTCCTCCACGACGGAGGACCTTCTCCACGACCAACACTTCACCCCCCTCGAACAACGCCACCGCGTCCAACCCGGTCCTTGTCTCACTCAACCCCACAGCGACTACCTTTGTTCAGGTCCCTGACCACCTGAGACCAATGCAGGGTACCACGTCCCCAACGCCCTTCTCGTCCACTGTGTATTCACGGCCCGAAGGGTGGGGTCGCCCTGGCCAGCACCCTCCAAGTGGGTGCCCTTGCAATTCAGCGTTCCTGGGGCTGTGGCCCATACGATGTGGCGCAACCGCTGAAGCGAACCCGCCTTCAGTAGCTTCGAGCACCTCGGGAATGGACGGGCACTCCCCTTGGAACGCCAGCGAGGGGAGTGTGCTGACCTGGATAAGGGCGTTCGTGAATGTGTATAATCTATAAGGTGGGTGAAATTGTTGGACACACTCATAGTGTGGACATTTATGAGACAAATCCTGGAATTAACCTTCTCTCCCATAAGACTAAGGCTATCGAATACTCAATCATCTCCAAACTCCTATTTACAGCCTTAGTAGCCCTCTTGAACCTCACGAG
>Ga0208006_100186_pt1 | contig 26500 bp, 26 predicted proteins | sample ECH_Bnyco_MetaG_FD_187131 | JGI IMG/M metagenome (GOLD analysis project Ga0208006, IMG submission 187131) | Hot spring microbial mat communities from Yellowstone National Park, Wyoming, USA - ECH_B nyco_MetaG (SPAdes) (version 2) | ecosystem: Environmental > Aquatic > Thermal springs > Hot...
TATACATTTATGAATCTATCGACAAGGCTATGAACATAAAGGCTCGAGATAGAGAATCGATAAAGAAAGTAATAGTTCTTTCTTCAATAACGAACTCTTATGTTGAGGGGACTGCTTCATCCGTTGACGTATGCGGACAGACTGTAAGTAACAACCTGAAGCAACAGGACCCAGAGAGCGAGTTCTAAAGTACAATGAAGAAGTAATAAAGAAGATGAAGGAAATGGGGGCGTTCAGGAAGCCTGTAATCGTTGCTATGGACTGGCACGACATAATGTTCTACAGCTAAAGCTGAAGGAGTAAAAGGGACTAATCATAATCAGTTCGCAACGGCAGCTGTCGTTATGGGAGATGAAAAGTTAACAGTTGCTGTTACGCCTGTAAATAACGAAAGCAAGGTTGAACACGTAAGAAGGCTTTTATCCAAGGTGTTTGAGCTTGGCATAAAGGTTAAATTTTTGCTTTTAGATTCAGGATACTACACAGTTGATATAATAAATTACCTTAAAGCAAAAGGAATAAATTTCATAATGAGGGCAGTAGGGAAGTTCAAAGATGGGGATGACTTAATTTACAAAACGAACAGCAAGAGGAAAAAGCAAAATGAACAGGCAACATTTAGGATTGTAGCTGTTAAATGCAAAAATGAGCTTTTAGTTTTCGCAACGAACACAGACATTAAGCCTAAAGCTATAAGAAGGATGTTCAGAAAGAGGTGGGCTATAGAGACTTCTTACAGGATGATAACCAGTTGCAGTTCTTTTATACAACATATGGGTTTTTATGAATTATAAAAGGGAAAAGGTAACGGTTCAGTATGTTAAGTTTTTATTAATGATTGAAGCTTTAATCTCTAACTTATACGTTACAATCTTCAGATAGCTTTTATTTTAAACACAATGAGATAACTTTATTAGCTTAAACCATGCGTCATTTTTGGCTTAAAGCGCTATTTTTATAGCATAATAAGGATGATTTAGGTTAATCAGCGCAATTTGATAGCACGTTTAGCCTTTCTAAAGTCTTTGGGCAAAGATGGCATTTAAAATCTTGTTTAAAATCTGGTATAATAGCAAAAGCACCATAAAAATCAACAAAAGTTTTGATCTACTGTCACGGAAGGGGACTTTCGCCCCTTAACCCCAAAAAGTTAAACACTTATCAGCGATAAAGTTGAATCTGAATCAAGGATATGCAGTTCTGTAAAAAAATAATTATTTTTTAGATTATATATATATTTTATTTTATAAATAGATTAAATTTAAATTTCACTTAAATTAAAACAAAAAAAATGAGCATAAATCCGTTGAACAATTTCGATTCACTAAAACTTTCTTTAAAACACATTAAAGTTTCTCTTATAGCAGGTATGGGATTCTTCACAGATGCCTATGATCTTTTCAGCATAACAATAGTGCTTTACATTCTTAGTGTTTATGCTGAACCTTCATTTCCTCTTAACTTAAAAATTCTATCTCTTCCGCTCTCTGCGTATCTTGCAACTTCAGCCATATTATTTGCAATAGTTGGTCAGCTGCTTTTCGGGATAATATCTGACAAATTAGGCAGAAAAAAAATTTACGGGCTTGAGGCCACACTGCTGGCCCTAGGCGCTATACTTTCAGCTTTTTCACCAAACATATACTGGTTGATCGCTAGCAGAGCCTTGCTTGGAGTTGGTATAGGAGGCGACTATCCAGTATCATCAGTCATAGCATCAGAATACGGAAATGCTAAGGACAGAGGAAAAATGGTTGCTCTGGTATTTTCAAACCAAGGGTTAGGAAGCATAGCAGCAGTGCTTGTTGGAATACTTTCAGCACTTTTTGTTCCTCCTTCAATAGCATGGAGAACAGTTCTAGGAGTAGCCGCAATACCTGCTCTGGCAGTAATATACTTTAGAAGAAAGATGCCAGAGACTCCTAGATATTCATACCATGTAAAAAAAGATCTCAATGAACTTAAAAAAGCAGCTGAGTACTTTGGAATACAATCAAACTATGAGATATCCCAGAAAGGCATCGATATAGCTCAGAAAAAAACGTCCAGTTTTTTAAGATTCATAAAAAATTACTGGAAACCCCTTTTGATAACAACATCTACTTGGTTCATCGTGGACATAGCTCTTTATGGAACTGGCGTTTATTCTTCATTTATAACGAGCACTATTGTGCCTAAGCTTGTGGAAGGAACTCTTAGCAAAGCCATACTGATGAGCGGTCTGCCTTACATAGTCGGATTGGTGGGTTATTTTTCGGCTGTTGCGCTTATAGATAGAGTAGGCAGAAAGGTGCTTCAGATCGCAGGATTCGTTTTTATGGCAGTTATATACTTTTTAACGAGCTTTACGCTTCAGAAACTTTCAGATCCTCTAATAGCTTTCTCTCTTTTTGCAATGAGTTTCTACGCAATAGACTTGGGGCCTAACACAACAACTTTTGTAATACCTTCAGAAATCTATCCTACAAACAAAAGGTCAACCGGACACGGAATTTCAGCAGCAGCTGGCAAGCTTGGAGCCGCAATTTCTACGCTTTACATGCCCGTCTTGAGAATAACTTACGGGCTTCCCTTAATATTTCTGGGCCTTGGGTTGTTGAGCCTTGCAGGTGCAGTTATTACCACCTATCTTGAAGAACCCAAAGGAGTACCTCTTGAAATAATCTCTAATGAAACGAAGGTATTGGCGTAAACTACCAGAAAATATTTTTAGTATTTTAATACTTCGTTGCTTACAGAATAATCGATTATGTTTTCCGCTATGTCTGAAGTATACTCCGCTATTCTCTCAAAGTGTTCAATGACATTTTGAAGAATTGAAGAATAATTTTCCATCTCTTTTCTGATTTCCTGTACATAATCTATTATCTCGTTAGCTTTAAATTTGTCCTGAGAAACAAGGGCTTCATAAGACTTTTCAAAAAAGCTCAAAACTTTTTCGTAAAGAGCTTGAAGTTTTCTTCTGTCGCTTTCCGAAATGCTAAAACCTCTGATGGATGCTATGCTTACAGCATGATCGGCTATCCTCTCTATATTTTTCAGCAAACTTTTAGATATCAATATATGAACATCTCTGGTTAATCCAAAACTTTGAAGCATATCTCTGTTGTATACAACCTCATTAAGTACTCTAATGCCATAGAAATAAAATTTATCAACTTCTGTGTCTGAACTTACGACTGATTCTCTTATATCGTCGTCGTCATTTATCAAAGCAGAATACGAATCCTTAACCATGTTCAGGGCTATGCTATGCATTCTTCTTATCAGCCCAAACAGGTTCATTGATGGCCATGAAACAAGCTCCTGGAAAGTTATTTTCTCCAAGGATTCTTCAACAACTTCAATTCCTATCATGATGTCCCTTGCATACTTTTTCAGCTCATCTTTCAGTGTGGCTGGAAGCTTTTTTTCTTTAGCTTCAACCTTTATTGATCTGGCACCAAGAAGATAAGCTGAAATGAACATGCGAATAATCAGGGATACCTTCTCGTCTTCTGAAACTTTTATTGTATACTCAAGTTCTTCTTTTTCAGAAACTTTATGTGATGGATAAATGGACAGCTTTGAGCCCTCGAGTTCAACAGCCAAATGGTCTGACTTTTCTAACTTCAGATCTTTGATCCAGTTTTTTGGAAGAACTATAGCGTAGGAAGAATTTCCTATCTTCTGGATCCGTCTTAATATCTTTTTTGCCATAAATAATTATTTTTTGCATAAATAAATATTTATTGTTAATTTTTAATATATTGATTTTGTTTATTATAAAATACAATGGGTTATTATGATCGCCCGTCACTCATTTTAATCATTACATCTCCGCCGTAAACGTCAAAGCTTTACAGATTAAGGAAGCTTTACTTCTACCTTGCAGTTCTTTTATACAACATATGGGTTTTTATTAACTATAAAAGGGAAAAGATAACAGTTAAGTAAGTTTTTATTAATGATTGAAGCTTTAATCTCTAACGTATACGTTAAAATATTCAGATAGCTTTTATTTTAAACATAATCAGATAACTTCACTAGCTTAAACCATGCATCATTTTTGGCTTAAAGCGCTATTTTTATAGCATAATAAGGTTAATCCGCGCAATTTGATGGCTTGTTTAGCCTTGCCTAAAGTTTTTGAACAAAGATCGCATTTAAAATCTGGTAAGATAGCAAAAGCACCATAAAAATCAACAAAAGTTTTGATCTACTGTTACCGACTGGGTCTCTGGTAAAAAGATGAAAAATCTTGGGCTTAAAGTTGAGACCGTGTACGGGTTGATGGGAATTAAGAGAGGCGAAACAGCTAAAGGATCGCTTACGACAACATTGAACTTTCTGAAGAAGCCATAATTAGCGAAGTTAACATATGGTGTTTTAACCTTATGGGGAAGGGTAATATCTCCCTTCCCGCATACACATGCTTCTGTAGTATTATTCTGGTTTTATCCAGTACGTAAGATAATCTTCAGGCTCTCTCTTTTTTACTTCTAGCTTTACTTTCATACCTGCCTTTAAACTTTTAATGTCGCCGTCAATCCAGGCCAGCACGTTAACGCCCTGAGGCATCTTGGCGATTCCAACGGCGTAATCTGGATAATGTGAAAAGCTCTGCGGTTTTACATTTATCACAGTATAGGTAATAAGTTCGCCTGTACCGGCAAGCTCTAACCATTCCATTGAATCAGATCTGCAACTGCTGCAGTAGCTCTGTGGAGGAAAGTAAACTTCGCCACATTTTGTGCATCTGGTTGCAAATACTTTTCCTTCTAAAAGTCCGTCATAAAACTTTTTTATTCTTTCAACGCTTATCATATACCTTACGTTGAGCTCCCTCTGGTCAAACCATAAAGAGCTGGATGTCTTTTGATCTGTAATTAATGGGGAACCAAGCTTCTTTTTGGCTTCCTCTGCTGCTTCTTTTAGCTTTTCAGTTTCATCACTCATGAACGTTCACCCTATCTAGCGAAAGGATCGTAACGTACGCGTAATGTCCTGTCCCCCCAACGTTGTGGGCGAGGGCTTTACCGTTCCTTATTTCTGCCTGCCTTTCTCCCTTTACCTTTCCCAAAAGCTGATGATAAAGCTCGACTATCATCGACTCCCCTGTGGCACCTATTGGATGACCTTTTGCTTTGAGACCTCCATCGAGATTAACTGGAATAACGCCTCCTTTATATGTCTGCTTTTCCTTGATCAGCTTTACGCCTTCACCTTTTTTTGCGAAACCCAGATCCTCGTAAGCCATTATTTCGGCAATTGTAAAGCAGTCATGCACTTCCGCAAGGTCTAGCTGAGAAGCCGGCCTTTCAGGATCAATACCAGCTTTTGCATAAGCCTGCTGTGCGGCTTTTCTGGCAGCGTCTAGTCCTGTAAAATCATCTCTTTTGCTAAGGTTTGCGGTGCCTGTTGCGTACCCTGTTCCGCTTATCCAGACAGCTTCTTGGCCATGACTTTTTATGAAATCCTCACTTGCAAGTATCACAGCGCTTGCGCCATCCGTTATGGGGCTGCAGTCATAAAGCTTAAGAGGCCATGCAACGTATGGGGAAGACATGCATTTTTCGACTGATATTTTATTTCTGTACTGCGCTTTCTCGTTAAATGAAGCATAATAGTGGTTTTTGACAGCTACTTCACACAGGTCCTCTTCTTTTGCTCCAAACTTTGACATGTAAGCTGTAGCGTAAAGTGCATAATAGCCAGGAAACGTTAAACCAAAGTTCTCAAATTCCCACATAAAGTTACCAGCTCTGCCTATGTATTCTACAACAGTTCTGCTGGGAGACTCCCTCATCTTTTCGATCCCTATGGCAAGTACAACCTCAGCCTGACCTGATGCAACAACGTCATGTGCAAGCTTGACTGCTGAGCTGCCTGATGCGCACGCAGCCTCAACCCTTACGGAACCCCGTGGGTTTATTCCAAGAGCTTCTGAAACTATTACAGCAGGAAGAGACTCACTGCTCCAGCCACCCATGTTTGACACAACAGAGTATTCTATCTGCGCTGGTTCAACGTTAGCTTCATTTATAGCATCTTTAAAAGCTTCCCACGCAAGCTCCTGCATGCTGACGTCGAACCTTTCGCCGAACTTCGTATAAGAACCGCCTATTATGCCAACCCTTCTCATAATAGTTAATACGAACGCGAAGCTATAAACGTTAATGATTGATGAAAGCGTTAAAAGGTTACAGGTAATTTGTAAAATAATAATACAAATTTATTAGCAAAAACACGCATTGATATACGGTAGCTCAAAATGTGCGAACTGTTTGGAATTTCATCGAACAAAAGCGTTAAAGCTGAATATTTGCTTAAAGAGTTCTTCAGTAAGTCAAAAATACATCCTGATGGCTGGGGCGTTGCCTGGTATTCTGATGAAAAGCTTGCTGGCATGGTTAAGGAGCCTGTGCCGGCTTACAAAAGCAAGTTAGCTGAATTTTTTGCAGAAAGAGTAGAGAGTAAACTTATAATAGCGCATATACGCAAAAAGTCAAGAGGCAGTAATTTGAGCTATGTTAACACTCATCCTTTTGTGAGGAGGCTGCAGGGTAAAGATCTTGTTTTCGCTCATAACGGAGACGTTCCACAGCTTAAAAAAGATGCAAAGTATAAACTTAAAACGTTTTTTCCGGCTGGCGAAACTGATTCTGAACACGCATTCTGTTATATTCTTGAAAGTTTATCAGCAAGTCAGAAAGGTGGTCTAAAAGAGCTGGCAGAGGAAATATGGAAATACGCAGAAGACATAGGCGGTCTGGGAAAGTTTAACTTTCTGTTAAGCGATGGGGAATACCTTCTGGCTTATATGAACGGGGAAAGAACGCTTCATTACCTGCTTAACCCGGTAAGTTTAAAAGAGAATATGAAAGATGAAAAAAGGGAAAAGTTGAAGGCATCTGTAATATCAACAGAAAAGCTTACAGATGAAGAATGGGTCCCAATGCAACTAAGGGCGCTTTACATATTCCGTGACGGAGAACTCGTTTATAAAGTTAAGCTTGAATAATGCTTATACAGGTTTTTAATTTATGCGTTTTAATAGTTCAGAGGTTTAAATCGATTTTTATTTCATTTTTAACCTTTTTTCTGAAGCTTGAGCACGATTTAAATTTTTCAAATATCATACAGCTGTATGATAGCCGGAGTTGCGTTTGACTTGGACGGAACACTCATAGATAACGCTGATGCTCTTTCTGCAGCCCTTTCAAAGGCCATTGGGGAATTTGGATACAGAGCAGAACCGGATGAAATAAAAAAATATTTAGGGCTTTCGTTTTACGATATAGTTTCAAAATTTATTCATAATCCTGACAGAGTTTTACTTGAAAAAATAAAAGAGGCTAGAAAAAAGTACGTAATAGAAAGCATAAGCAGTTTCAGGATATTTCCTGATGCGCTGTACGCTCTAAAAGCTTTAAAAGAGCTAGGAGTAAAGAGCGCTGTAGCAACGAGTTTAGGGAAAGATCTTGTAGATTCTGTTATAAAGGGTCTCTGGCTTGACAGCTATCTTTGCTGCTGGGTAACAGTAGATGAAGTGAAAAAACCTAAACCGGAGCCGCATGTCTTTCTTAAAGCCATGGAGCTTATGCAAGTTAAACCAGAAAATTGCCTAGCCGTGGGTGACAGAGAGTATGACGTAATAGCTGGTAAGAAAGCAGGATCTCTTACAGCTCTGGTACTGAGGGACAGCTTTAGCATCTACGAAAAAATAAAGCCCGATTACATTCTTAAGAGCCTTGAAGAGTTACCCGATATTATATCAGGGTTAAATTCAAAGCTCTGATCTGTAGAGCTTGCAACTTTTCTAGGCATAACCCTAGTTTCGCAGTATAAGGCAAAACCCAAGTACAAAGTTTTCTTTAAAACATCTTACTGGTTCATAGCTCTGATGTTCATTTCTTACATTGTATCTTACAAACACTAAAAGCTTCGCCGCTTGCGGCAGAGATAAAGTAATTAAGCCAGAACCGATAATAAAGGTTTATGTTCGCTCTTTTTTATACAGCTCAATAGCCCCCGTTAAAGGGGTGTAACCCTCTAGACCTCGGAACCATCGCCCTTCAGGGCAGTGAGGAGGTCAGTTGAAAACTAGATAAACAATCTAAAATCAGGTTATTTATAAATGATTGATAAAAAGAGAATCAAAACTTTTTACCATGGTTGATAAATTCTAAACGTGAACGTGCGCTTTAAAATAGAAAGAAACATAACAGGTTATGATGTAGATGAGCTCTGGAAAAAGCTCAGCGATATAGAGTCTATACCTGAATTCTGGCACGGCCACAGAGAAGTCAAGGTTCTGGAGAGAAACGGAAATGTGTATAAGGTTCAGATCAGGTACGCCTTTCCTTCATTTGGCAACGGGAATCTAGGAGAAAGCATAATAGAGGTTGATGAAAAAATGAAGGTTCTCAGTTTTAAAAACTATAAAGGTCCTGTAAAGGGGTCTATAAAGGTCTGGATAGATGAAGGCGAGAAGAAAATGGTTTGCGTGTATGATGTCAGTATGAGCGCAATTTACTTACCTACAAAGAATTGGATAGAAAACCACTTTAAACAGGGGGTCGAACACGCGTTTGACAGACTCCTCACGCCTTAAGCTCAGTAATATGCTTAATTTTTAAAGTTCTAGGCACATTATAAGAGCGTTTTCATAACCATCTTCAAAAAGGCCCATTTTAGGTATAATTCCAGTCTGAACGAGCTCCAACTTCCTGTAAAGGTGTACCGCAAGGGCATTTCTCGCGTAGACTTTGAGCTTTATAAGCCTGGAATCCTTCAGACCTCGCGAGCTCAATAAGGAGCCTTATCAGCTCGTACCCCAGGCCTGCGTTCCACAGACAGAGCCCCTTATTGCTGATTTCACACGATTGAAGTGCTAGCCTTATTCAAGGCATCGCGGATTCCCCAGATAGAGGTCTGCGAGACTTTCAACTTAATGTATGTCTGCAAAGATAATGCGCAGAAGGCTTAAACATTTCTATAAGAGGATATTTACAGCTCACATAAGGGGAATTTCGCCCCCTTAACCCCGTTAAGGTTAAAAATCTTGGCGTCAGAAGCATGCCTGTGATCTGTAATAAGCCATCTGAATTGCCCTTGAATAACACTCAAGAAGTGAACTTGCAGTTGAGCTCCACCTGAAGTTTTTATCAACCATTTTTATCGAGTTAAGCCTTACTTTTTCCCATAAAGCAGTTTCATCTGTCTTCAACATTGGCGCCATGTAGAGCAAATCATGATTCTTTTCTTCGGCTGCGCGTGAAAGCATCATAGACGTTGTAAGCGCTTCAGAAAACTGTTTAACGTTCTCCGGCTCAACAATAAACCCTGTACCTTCCTGAGGGTTTTCTCTTATGTCCATTATGGTCTCCCTTAAACCCCCAACAGCGTATGCCACAACAGGGGTCCCAACAGCCATAGACTCTACAGCTGTTAGACCAAAAGGCTCCCATCTGGATGATGCAGCAAATACAGAAGAAGCATAATAGAAAGCTTTGTACACGTTTCTGTCTAACTGCGTGCTTATTATTAGCCTTGCGTTGTCCTTTATTCCCGAGAACTCATCAACTAGCTGATAAAGAAGGTCATATTCTCCTCCAGGTATTCCAAGGTAAATAAGCCTTGCATCAGGAACATCTTTAAGGGATTCTTTAAAAGACCTTACAAGCAGGTCAACGCCTTTCTGCCTTGAAAGTCTGCCTGTCGATAAAACAAGGGGACCATAGCCCAGATCATCATAACTCCACCCATCTCTAAGCCCTATCCTGTGCCTGTTTTCCCACAGTATTTTTCCTGTCTGATAGTCATCTGGCACGGCTCTGATGGCATGGAGAAAAGAAAGGAGCTTCTTTCTAAGTTCCTTTCTGTCTTCTGTACCAAATTCCCTTCTAGCAAATTCAGCAACCTCGCTTACGCTCCAGTCCGTGCCGTTGTACGACACGCAGCTCTTGCCTTCAACCCAGCTACCAACGTGGCTTAGGACGTCATATTTAAGATAACTTCTGCTTACAGATGCCAGAACGTCCGATTCATAAGCTCCAAACCTTTCAACGCTTCCTTTTGAAAGCTCATCCCAGACTTCACGGTAGCCTGTTATTTCATGCCTGTATACCTTCCATATATAGTGGGGACAGTCCGGTATTCCTGACCAGTCCCGGGAAGCATAGTGCCATGGAAAAGAGACCTTTGTGAGAAGGTGTACAGTAAATACAAACGGAACCATTATCCGTCTATCCTCAAAAAGCTGCCTGGCCCTGACGCCGGCAAGAACGCTGTGCCAGTCGTGCGAATGAATGATCGAAGGTATTCCGGAGCTAATGGACCAGGGCACTATGGCTTCTACCGATCTGGCAAGAAGCGAACTCTTTTCTTCTATATAACTGTAAATGTCCCATGAATCAAGAACCTTACCTGTTTCGTGATCCAGCCCTTTTACAAGGAATAATTTTATCCCGTCAATCTTCCCTGCCTCAACGCCAACCCTGTAGTGGTATTTTCTGCCGTCCAGACCTATTCTGTCTCCCTCTGCTTTGATCCCGGTGTCCATGAGCCCAAGAGTGGACCTGTAATAATCGCTCATGTGTCTTCCATGACTCGGCATGAAAACGTCTACTTCTATACCTCTCTTTACAAGCTCTCTTGCTACGCCTCCTACAGCGTTGCCCAGACCCCCGAGACTTGCAACCCCGCTGAACTCTGCTGTAAAAAACCATACCCTTCTCACGCTGTCGTCAATCCAGAAAGATTCGACCTTTTTCATCTCAGCCATTCCCTCATGTACTTCTTCATTTCGATGAACTGGGGGTTCCTCTTAACTATTTCTTCGAACATTTTACTGTTCCACGCTATTGGGCCCCTCTTACCGCCTTTCATAAATATAAAAGGCTCTCTGTTTATCTTCGCTTTTCTGAGCATTTCAAAGTTGAACTGGCTTAGGGCATAGAACTCGTTTATGAAAGCGTCTATGGGGGAGTTGAAGCTGTTAAAATAGCTGTGTACAACCATCGGCGAATTCTCTCCTATAAAAAGGTAGTAGTAGCTGTCGCTCGCCGTAAAGTACCTCCATGCTTTTAACCATTCACCTTTGAACTTTTTTGCAAGCATTTCACCCCTTCTTACAGAATCGTCGTAAGCCCACTGCATTATGTTGCCTAGCCAGCTACTTTCATCCTTTCTTATGTCGGCCCATGAGATTGTTGAGCTGAAGTCCAGCTCTTCACCATTTTCTTTTATCATTTCTTGAGGCATTACAAGCTTGACCCCTCTTTTACCGAGCTCCCTCGGAAGCCATCTCAGGAAATCGTGTATGCCGCTTTCAGGCCAGTTGTGTTCCCCGAAGGTTTCATAGTCTATAAAGATAAGTCCTACTTTCCCTTGGGCCTTTGCAACCCAATCAGCAAACTTTTCAGCAGTAAGAGGGTACTGGTCCCATCCCCTGTCGGAAAACCTGAAAGCTATATCATCGCTGAGTCTGTAATTCCTGAGAAATATCTTGAGGTTGCCTCCCTTAAGTCTGAAGATCCTGTTCGGATTTTCACCTGAGATATCTTCCCTTCCTTCTGTTATCGCTGCCTTAAACCCTAGCTTTTCAACCTCTTTGGCTATCCTTCGGTTCATAAGAAGCTCCGTGTTTTCGAACGTAACTGGATCCTGCCCAAAGTGGCTTTTTATGGCTTCGCTGTGAGCCTTGACCTGTTCCCTCCACTCATAAAGGTCTTCCCACATCGAGGTTACAGAATGGTAGTACGTCTGCGCAAGGAACTCGACCTTTTTCGTCGAGGCAAGAACGCTGAAAAGCTCAAGCACATCTTTTCCCCACATTTCTGCCTGCTCAAGAAAGGTTCCTGAAACGCTGAAAAAAAATGAAACGTCCCGCCCATCTTTCTCCGCCTTTTCGATTTCTTCAATGAGTATTTTTGTGGCAGGCATGTAACACTTGTTTTTTGCCCTTTCGAATATCTGCTTGTTGAGCTCGACATCGAAGAACCTTTCTTCAAGCCTGCCCCTTAACCTTGGTTGCCAGAAGTAATCTCTCCTAATCCTGAACGGCTGATGAACCTCGAAACCAAGCATTAAATTCTGCATGTACAATCCTTTATATACCGCGGTTGCATATAAACAGATATAATGGCCGGCGGTCTCTCCAGAGTTAAGGCCATAATCCCGGTGGGAGGGGAAGCCGTTAGGCTGAGGCCGCTAACTCTCGAAAACTCAAAAGCAACAGTAAGACTGCTTAACAGGCCTCTGATAGAACACACGCTGGTCGAGCTAGCGAGGCAGGGCATCAGAGAAATAATATTTGGCGTAAGAGGATATGTAAACTACAGATCGCTGTTCGACTATTACAAGGAAGGAATAGGTTTTTCAGCAAGGTATGGAATAAAACCGAGGGTTCATTTTAAGTACATGCCAAGGTATGACAGTTCAGGCAACGCTGATGCTGTGAGGGTCTGCCTTGATTACTATAATATCAAGGAGAACTTTTTTGTTGTGCAGGGGGACAACATTTTCTCCTTAAACCTGAACAGCGTCCTCGAATACCATAAAAAGCAGAGGGCTTTCATGACCATTGTGCTTAAGGAAGTTAAAAATGTTGAAGAATTTGGCGTTGCGGTTTTAGACAGCAAAGGTTACATCAAAAGGTTTGTAGAAAAGCCAAAGAGGGAAGAAGCGCCTTCTAACCTTGCAAATACCGGCATATACGTGATATCTCCAAGAATAAGGAAGCTCTTTCAGAGCAGCGAATTTGAACCCATGATAAGGGAAGGCAGGATGGACTTTGGCAAAAACGTTATACCTTACCTGTTAACCTCAGGGTACAGGGTTGCGGGGTACATAAGCAGAGCCCTCTGGTTTGATGTCGGCACACCTGAAAGGTACCTTGAAACAATGAAAACGCTTATGAAAAATCTTGGAGCGGGTGGGCTCAAAGCTATCAAAATGGACAGCAGTAGCAGAGTTTACGTTCAGGGAACAAGCGTAGATTCAAGGAAGAGGAGGAACATTATAAAAAACCTTTACGGAAAGGGAGAACTAAAATTTGATGGGGAAGTCCTTATCGGCAGACATGCGTCTATAGGGAAAGGGACCAAGATAGCCTATTCAAACATCGATAACTTTACAGTGATAGGCGAGAACGTTGAAATAGAGGAAAGCGCTGTGATGGACAGGTCAACGATCGGAGACTGCGCAGTTATTAAAAGCTCTATAATAGGAAGGCATGTTGAAGTAAGGTCAACAAGAGAAAGGCCTACACGGATAGAGGGTTCAGTAATAGCTGACGACGCGATAATAGGCGAGGGCTCTGAGCTTGTCGGAACAAAGGTAGCACCGCACAGAACTGTCAGCACAGGAAGCGTGCTTTATAACGCATCCATAATATAGTTTATGCTGATTTAACCGTTGCTTTTTAACTTTTACAGTTTTTTAAAAGGTTTTCAGTGACTGCTGGCTCTCCTGAACGCCTCTTCTATAGTTTTTATTGCTTCTTCAGCCTGCTCATAACCCTGCACCTTTACCCACTTGCCGCTTTCAAGCTCCTTATAATGCTCAAAGAAGTGCTTTATTTCTTCCTTAATTCCCGGAGGCAGGTCTTCAAGGCTCTTGACGTTGCTGAACTTCGGGTCTATAGAAGGATGGGGCACGGCTATGATTTTTTTATCGATGCCGTGTTCGTCCTCAGTTACCAGCATGCCAATCGGGATTGCTTTTATGTAAACCCCATGAGGCAGAGGATCATATGTTATAACAATGCAGTCCAATGGATCTTTGTCTTCACCTATTGTGCCAGGAATAAAACCGTAGTTAAATGGATAGACCGTAGCTGTGTACAGTATCCTGTCCACCCTAAGGCCCTTAAGCTTGTCATCGTACTCTATCTTTATGTTGCTCCCTTTTGGGATCTCTATAAAGACGTAAACCTCCTGCAACATGCTAGCTAATAGCGTTAGCAGCTTTTTAGCTTTACTGATTAAATTCAAACGCTGCTTTAATTTTTTTAGTAGATTGATGCGGATTTTCCTGCGTTTTTTATTAAATAAACGGTAATACATAACATAATCAGTAAAAAATAAAAGTGCGTAATGTTATTTGCTATATATGGAAGAAGACAAAATTTATATAGTACAGAAGGTGCTCTCAAAAAGAAGCAACTATAAGCTTTTCAAAGCGCTCTATAATGGTATAGACGCAAGTGAAAGCTCGTTAAAGTCTTTAGGCCTTGAAAGGAGAACGTTTTACTATGCGCTCAGGGAGCTTAAGGATAGCGGTATAGCTGTAAAAAAAGATGGAAAGTACTACCTGAGTCCCTTCGGTTATTTTCTTTACAGCGTACAGGACAAACTGCTTCAGTGGTTTTCAAAGGAAAACGAGATAAAAGGCATAACGGAGCTGCTCAACAGGGATAACGGAGACGAACTTTCTTATACACTCCTGAAGGACCTAGAAGAGATGGTGGGGCTATCTAACTTTGAACCAATAAGGGTCTATACTGACTGGAAATCGCTGTCTTCGGACCTGTCTTTGTTAGTTAACGCAAAAAGGATCATAAAGATAGCCACAAAGTACAGCGATCCGGTGATCCTTAAGTACCTTAAAGAAGCGGTTAAAAAAGGTGTTCATGTAAAGATCATAAGCGATAGAAAGGCTGTAGCTGCCAGGCTCGCCAACCTTTCTTATCTTAATCTCGATAATACACTTGTAGAAACTTTAAATTATTTGCTCTCTTCACCAAACCTGCAGATAAAAGTTAGCAATGTGCAGTTCAGCTTTATTATCGTTGACAGAGAAGAAATAGGCATTGAAATACCAGATCCTTTTGACTCTTCACCGCTTGTTGCTTTCAGGTTCAAAAGTCCGACTCTCGCAGAAAAGCTCGATGGCGTTTTTGAAAAGTTGTTCGAAAAAGGAGAAGAAGATCCGGTTTACAACATTGTAAAGCCTAAAGGTGATATAAATGCTTGAAATACTGTCACTTATTAAAGCCAGGTTAAGCGTTATTGTATACGTGGTGGCCTTTGATGCAACGCTGCTTACCGTTTCAGGTTTCAGGATATCACCTTCTATCTTTATAATTTCAACTTTGTCAGTTTATCTGATATCTCTGGCAAACTACACATTAAGCGACCTGCTTGACCTTGAAGAAGACAGAATAAACAACCCTAAAAGACCTCTCGCGTCGGGAAAGGTCAGCAAAAGGACTGCGCAGTTATTTATAATCGTGTCATATGTGCTGGCTTTCGTTCTTGGTTATTTCATAAACCTTTTTTTTGAAGCTTTTCTGATCGTTTCCGCGGTTTTAGCATATGCTTATTCAGGAAATAGTATAAGAGCAAAGTCTAGGTGGTGGTCAAAGATAGGGATCAGCAGCCTTGGCGTTTTCATAGCGCCGCTCACAGCTATATCCATAACAGGCTTTTCGGTCAGAGTCATTCTGATGGCGTTGATATTGATGCTCTGGGGGGACTTTTCTATAAATCTTGGAGATATATTTGACTATGAAGGTGATAAGAAAACAGGGGTAATTACTTTTGCGGTGGCTTACGGAAAAGATAATGCGATAAAGTTGCTGAAGGTGCTGCTTGTTGCTCAGCTGGTAGCTGAAACAGCGCTGTTGATTTCTTTCAAAATTTTTAACCTGTTGTACATTGGGTTCTCTCTTATTCTTTTTGCCTTTTTTATGAAGAACGTATCAGTTCTGAAAAGGCCAAACCTCGATAGAAGCTACATAAAACAGTTAAAGAACGTTACCAGAATTATGATTATAGTACTGCAGCTGATAACCCTTTCTTTTATCCTCTAGAACAACCCTTAAATTTTTTACTGCGTCGTTTAAGTCCTTAGCTTCTATTATGTTTGTTGAGTAAGAGGAGAAGTCCTTTCCGGTAACGGGGAAAGCTATAAATATCCAGTCGTCTATCCCTGCATCGTATACAGCTGTAAGGAACTTTATTATTTCTTTAAGGCTTGGCCTGCCGATTTTTATGTATACGGCTATCCTGAACCCGTCCAAATCAGCAAGCATATCAAAAACGTACTGTGCGCCAGATTCCCCTACAACACGCGCGCACCTTTTTACGTTGCCTATCTTTGATATCTCTTCAATGATTGGCTCAAAGTCGTAGACTTTATTCAGATCTGCATTTTCCAGGCTGCTTAAAAGATCTTCCTCAGACATATCAAAATTACCCGTTAACTTTGAAATTGATTCCGTTATGTCGTTGATACCTTTGTGTTTCATGATAGAAAGCACATGCCTTTCAGTACATTCATCCATGCTATATAATATGATGATGCAGATTAAAACGTCTTTGTGAAACAAAATTGTAAAAAACATTAAAAAGTGAAACAAATTTTTCACATATATTCACAAATTTGAACTTTGTCACGCACGTTTACCCTTTTAAACTGTAAAAAATGTATTTTTATAGTGCAAAAATCATGCACTTTTTAAGCTATACCTTGTAAAGTTAACGTTAATCTTAAAGCTTTTACGAAAATATTAACCGCTCTTCCAACACTAAATGCTATTTCTGCTCAACTTTTAATGGAGTAAAACAATCATTGCTCTAACTTTTATTTTCATAGAGCTTCTTTATAATAGTTACAAGGTCGTTTTCTTTAGGGATGCCGTACTCCTGCGATATTTTTTCGATTATCCTCTCCTCAATAAAATGTTCAAAAGGACCGTAAACATCCTTGAGGAATGCTACAAATTCTTCAGGCCTTTCAGATATTTCATCAATGTTCATCTTCTTTTTGTTTTCCATATGCCACAATAGAGCCTTAGCCAGCATTTCATCTCCGTAATCGTTTATAGCACTTATTATTAATTCCCCAAGGCGCTTGTCCTTCACTTTACATTATAATATACATCGCAGTTTTTAAACAATACGCTCGCAGAGTAAACTGCTGGCTAACCTCGTCGAATATATTATAATCAACCCGCTGTAATTTCTTGAAACTTTTTATAAAACTGAATGATGTATATGTCCTAACTTTGATGCAGCCATTCTATAACCATCGACTAACTATAAATATACTTTCTTACTATTGATCATTTATGGCCAATAATTTTAATGCTTTAAGGGTGGTAAAAAGATGAAGGTAAGCTCAGTTGAAGAGATGAAAAGGCTTGATTCCATTGCTGTTGAAAAATACGGCATAGATCATTTGCTGCTTATGGAGAACGCCGGCAACGCTGTATACAGCGTTATCCAGAAGGAGCTCGGAGTCTTCGGCAAAAAGTTCGTTATAATCGCAGGAACCGGAAACAACGGTGGAGACGCTCTGGTAGTAGCAAGAAAGCTTAACTCCGGTGGGGGCAGAGTAAAGGCATTCGTTGTGGGCGATCCTGCAAAGTTTTCAGGTCCTGCCCTAAAAAACTATGACATCGCTTTGAAGATAGGCCTGATTTCAGGCACAATCAGAGAAAATGAAATTCTTGAAGAATTCAGGTCAGCACTATCATGGTGCGATGCTGTCGTTGATGGCCTTTTCGGAACTGGGCTTTCCGGAAACATAACCGGGATCTACAGGGCTGTAATAGAAGAAACAAATCTTGCAAAAAAACCAGTTTTCAGTGTCGACATACCTTCAGGCATAGGAGGAAACGACGGAAAGGTCCATGGCTCGGCCGTACAAGCCTGCTGCACTGTGACCTTTGGACTTCCAAAGCTCGGAAACCTCCTGTATCCCGGGTATAACTATGGCGGAAAGCTGTACGTTTCTCACATATCTTTCCCGCAAGAACTTTACGATTCTGATGAAATAAAGGTTGAAATCAACGAACCCCCAGAGCTTCCACCAAGGCTGCCGTGGGGTCACAAGGGAACTTTCGGTAGGCTTCTTGTAGTCGCAGGCGCAAGAAACTACTATGGCGCACCTTATTTTTCATCTCTATCATTTCTTAAGGCCGGAGGAGGATACTCAATGCTTGCAGCTCCTAAATCAATTATACCTTTTATAGCAACAAAGGCCAGCGAAGTTGTTTACTTACCGATGGAAGAAAACGAAAACGGCGCTCTTTCAAGTTCAAACAAAAAGAAAATACTTGAGCTCATAGAACATCTCGAGATAGACTTTGTCATTCTAGGCCCCGGTGTATCTCTTGATAATGAAGCACAGTCGCTGATTAGGAATCTTATAGCTGAAGTTGATGTGCCAGCAATAATTGACGGAGATGGTCTCACGGCGCTTTCTGCAAACGTCTCAGTGTTAAAATCAAGAAAGAAGCCGACAATCCTTACCCCTCATTCAGGTGAAATGGCAAGAATCATGAATATGAGCATAAGTGAGGTTGAGTCAAAAAGAATCGATACAGTCAAAATGGCCGCTGAAAATCTAAAATCTTATGTGGTGCTTAAAGGAGCTCACAGCTTAGTTGCATATCCTGACGGTAAAGAATTCATAAATATGAGCGGCAACTCAGGCATGGCAACTGCTGGATCAGGTGATGTACTTACCGGAACCGTTGCTGCTATGATGGGGTTAGGGCTTGAACCCGGAGATGCTCTGAGAACCGGTGTGTTTCTTCACGGGCTTTCTGGTGACCTTGTTGCGGCTAGAAAAGGTGAAGATGGAATGACTGCTGAAGATATACTCCAGAACCTTCCTGAAGCTGTTAAGATTTTCAGGGATGACCGCAAAAACGTTCTAAAAAATTATGTGCCAGAAGTTATATGAAGAAAATTATTACGTTGAAGTTTAACTTTATGGGGTTTAATGGGGAAGTTCATCTTTTAACCCCAAAGCCCCGTCCGTTACAGTAGATCAAAACTTTTGTTGATTTTTATGATGCTTTTGCTATCTTACCAGATTTTAAACTAGATTTTAAATGCAATCTATGTACAAAAGCTTTAGAAAGGCTAAGCAAGCAATCAAATTGCGCTGATTAACCTTATTATGCTATAAAAATAGCGATTTAAGCCAAAAATAAAGCATGGTTTAAGCTAGTGAAGTCTTATTGTGCTTAAAATAAAAGCTATCTGAATATTTTAACGTATACGTTAGAGATTAAAGCTTCAATCGTTAATAAAAACTTCACGTACTGAACTGTTACTTTTTCCCTTTTATATCCATGTGAGCTGCTTATTAATTTATCGGCAATGCTTTTTCTGTATGTTAGCGTTTCAATAGTAACTATTATGCTGTTTAGAACGATGTCATTTAGCATTTTTAGTCATGGCTTATAGAGCGAGCTAGCGTATCTCTGCCATTTCATGAGGGATATATCACTTACCCATTCGGGGCAATCCCCAGTGTCAAAGCATCAGCTGTTAACGCGTCAGCCCGCAATTAGTTCATCAAGCATCCTCAACCCCAACCTTGCGGTCATGACCCATTAACTTTGATATGGCCTGTGCTCTTTAAGCACCCAGTAAATTATCCTAAGCATCTTTGCTTTAGAACTTGCTTTAGCGCTTCCCTTTTTCTTCTTTAGTTTAAAGTTGCCAACTGTTCCGTTTGGCTCTTTCCTTATGTTTGCCCACTTAATCTGAGTATCCACCTTAAGTAACTGCTTCCTTGCTTTGTTATTGGTCCATGGTACACTTTATTCCCTGAAGAACGAGTTGATGAAGCTACTGCATATAAAACCAAATGTCTTGAGTCTGGAAACCTGTTTATGTCCCCTATTTCGCTGATTATGGAAAGCGCAGAGTATAACGATATTCCTGGAATGCTCATCAAAAGCTTTGCATCTTCATTGTCATTTGCAATCTCCTTTATTCTATTAGATATGTCATCTATTTCCTTGTTTAAAACTTCAAGGACGTTTAAGTAGCCGTTTATCTTGTAATCGTTCAGCTCTCTTAAAGTTTTAATGAATTCCTTTGTGAAAGGAGATGCATTGATCTTTATGTTGTACATCAGCAAATGAGCGTGTATTCTGTTCTTTATTATTGACCTAACTCTTACAAGGCTTGCCCTGTACCTGACCATCTCCCTTAGCTGCATCAATTCCATAGGAGGTATGTAGCTTTCCGCTATATATCCTCCCCTTAGCAGGTTTGCAAGAGTAAGAGAATCTACCTTATCCGTCTTTACCTTTGATTCAGCTATTGCCTTAGTCTTTAACGGGTTTGATAAGGTAACGTTGTGCCTTTCAGATAATATCTTATATGCCCAGTACCATGTTGAAGAGCTCTCTATTACTATGTCCGATCCAAGTGGTATTGAATCTGAAAAGTTTCTTAGGCTATCTGGTTCAGACTTTATTTTTACTTCATTTAACACAGTGCCATTTTCATCCATTACAGTTGCATTTATAGTTGCCTTATGAAGATCCAATCCAACGTACATGTGTGTTATGTCAACTGATTTCCTAATATCCTTAATCCTGCTCACATATTAGTTCACATAAATAAAACTAGTCTGCCGGAAATAATTTTCAAGCAATCAAAAATGGACATTAATCGTTTCTAATTTGTTTTAGCTAATTTATGAGAGAATAAAAAGGCCTACAAACATGCTCAGAACACCAAGCAGCTGAATGGCGTTTATTCTATCCTTAAAAACAAAATACCCTATGAGTGTCAGCAATGCTGGCTCAGCGGCAACAACCGAAAAGCCTACAACCATATATTTATACGCTTCAACGATTAACGCAGATAAAAGCGCAAAAGATTGCAACAGCGCTATTATAAATGATTGAGATGCATACCTTTTATCAAAATCAAAGCTTTTTCTTAAAATAACAAAAACAAGTATCAGCAAGAATGAGATCAAATTTCCAAAAGCCCCTACTAATGGATAGTTAGATGAGCTGGAAACGGCATAGTTGAAAGCTACAAGTTGAAACCCCCAGAATATGTTACCAATGAGGGCTGGGATAAGCCCGAAATTAAGCTTGAGAGTTTTAAACATGATAAAAAATGTCCCCATAAATATCAGGACTGCTCCAGCAACCTCATAGACATTTATGCTTTCGTGTAAAACAAGCGAACCCCACAGAACAGGCACAAGATAAGAGACAGGTATCAGGCTCATGGTATCGGACATCTGCTCCTTTTCCAATGAAATAAGAACGAAAAGCAGCCCCGCGCCCATAAGAAGCCCGGAAATCGTTGAAAACTCAATCGAGCTAGCGTTTAAAGTCCCTTTCCAAAATATAGAAACGGCAAAAAGGATAATGGCAGAAAATAAGGTTATAAAAAAGGTAGTTTTCAGCGCTCCTTGTCTCTCAGAAGGTACCTTTAGCCATGCATCTCCCGCTGTAAACAGTATTAACGAAAGTAATGCAAAAAGCACCGCTGTTGTCATATGCTAATTTAAATATTAAAGATATAAAACCTTTTGAAAATCTAAAAGCAGAAACTTTCAAAAATCATTAAAATAATTTCAAAATAAAATAAATAGATAACCTTTTTACTTATTTTGTCGAGCCTTTTTGTATGAGAATATTTGTACCTCTTAAGGAAAATAACGGGCTTAATTCAATGGTAACAGGGCACCCAGGGAGAGCCCCTTTTTATGCGGTTGTTGAAGTTGACGGAGATAAAATAGTGAGTTACAAGATATACGAGAACCAACACGCAAAAGAAGAAAATGAAGAACACGAGCACCGCAGGCATCATGAACACGGAGGGCATGGCGGCGCTTTTTTAAGGATAATCTTTGACCAGAAGCCAGATGCTTTCATAACATACATAATGGGCCCAGGAGCTTTCAACGCTTTAAAACAGATGGGCATAAAAATATATTTACCAAAAGGGCACACATTGCAGGAATCAGTTGAAGGGTTGATCAAAGGAGAACTAAAAGAAATGAGAGAACCAATAGAAGATTAATTATTTTATCAAAAAAGAAAAATAAAAATTATTTTTATAATGCAAATGTTTATTGCTGTGAAAGGTTAAGTTTTTTTACGTGATTACATCTGGCAAGAAGTTTTATCTTGGAAAAGTTGCCACTTGCGTTGAGCTCTTCTACCTCGTATATGCCGCCTATGTATTTTTCTATTGTTGCGTCATCAAGAGATGTAAGAGTGAGTTTCTTTATGTTTCTGAAAACTACCCTTTTTCCTTCGCTAAGAATTTCCTTTGAGTCTACTGAAAGCTCATCCAGAGAACTTATGAGAATCGACCCGGATTCCTGAATGCCCTTCTGGAACGACCTAGAGATCTCTCCAAGCCCTTGGGCTCCGTTGAGCAAACTTTCGTATGCTCTGTTTGTAATTTCTCCTACAGTTTTTCCGCTCTGGTAAGCCATTTCCTTAATTTTTTTAAAAAGATCACTGCGTACACCCTTTATAGTAACGGTCTTTTCATCTTCTTTATTTTTATCTTCTCCTTCTTCAGTCATACAGGTAATACATGTTTACTTGTTTAAAAGGTTTACTAAAAAACTTTTAAACGTTATAAAATGAAACAGGTCATTACAATAATTTATGAAAAAGGTTTATGATTCTAAAGTTTCTTTATCTGCATGGTTTCCGGCAGGTTATGAAGAAGCACTGCAGCGCAAACTGAGCTCATGCCGAGGACAATAAAAGGCAGTCCAGGATTTCGGAATATTTCAAGAACGCTGCCAAGAACCAGGGGCGATGTCATACCGCCGATCCTACCCCATGCAAGAGAATTTCCCAGACCTCTCCCCCTCATGTCGTGATCGTATAGTTCAGAAGCCATTATTGTTACTATTGCCAGAGCACCTTCCATGAAAAACAGGGATACAAAGGTAAACGCTACCGCAAGAGCGGGCATTATTCTAGAGAATAAAAGCGTTAAAAATTCTGCAACGCCTGCAACGGAGCTTACTGCTACGCCAAGTATCCTTCTGCCTGTCCTGTCTACTAAAGGTGCCATGAATAGGGCTCCTAGGAAAGCTCCGAGGTTAGTTATGAGTATGTAGTCTTTCTGGAGTATGTATGGTACTTTTACCAATCCTCTTGATAAAAGCGTAGGGAGCCAGTCAACTATTCCGTAAACGACAAAGAACACAAAGAAAGTTGCTAACGATATTGCTAGCGTTTTTTTAATGCGTTCACCTCTGTAAAGATCTTTGAAACCAGAATTTTGAGAAGGCTTTTTTGTTTCTGGAATCCTGAGGATAGGGGCAAGAGTAATTAGCTGTACTATCCCGAAAATAAAGATGAATTTTACGCCAAAGAAAAATATGAAAAGGGGTGCTAGTACAAAACCCAGATTAAATATGGAGTTTCCAATTGACATTACGGTGCCTCTTACTGACGGTTCAGAGAACTCGTTCATAATCGCATTAGCGACTGGTACGTTAGCCCCTATGCCTGAGCCCATTATAAGCATGGAAAGGATAAGAGCATAAAAAGAACGATCTATAAACGGAATAAACGATCCTACAGAGTAAAGCGCTATAGAAATGGCTAAAGCAGGTTTTCTTCCTACCCTGTCCGATGCTCCTGAAATACATACAGAACCTGCAAGCATTCCAAGGAATTCAAGAAAGAACATGTACTCTTCAGTTGAAACGCTGCTATTATAATAAAGAGGAAGTACTATAGCGGGAATTATCAATAAAGAACCGGCCGCAAGCTGTGTATAGAAGAGGTAAATTTCCTTTAACCAGTCTGTCTTTGACCGTTTTGCAAGGTGCTGTATTTCCGAGTTCTCCATGTTAGCCTATTGGTTTTAGCATTTTAATGTTTAGCTAAAAAATCATCAACTATTATAATATTCTTAAAAAAAGAAGGAATTATTTTAAAATTTCGTATATAACTTTTCCATCAGAATCCAAAAGCGCGGGTATGTTAAGTATATAAGAAATCGTCGGCGCAACATCGCGCAGTTCAGGTCTAAGGCCTTTTTGTATCTGAAATAAAAGGTATTTCAAAACCTTCAACCCATTGACCTGACGTTTCTAATAGCGTATCTTCCAAACCAGCTGGATAGGCCCATCCCCAGGCTTTAAATGCCTGAGATATGTAAACAGTAACTTCTGGTTTTTCTTAAAGTTTTAACCTTACAAGTTTGATTCAGAAAACGATCAACTCACCGTCTGCATTGGTGAGGATCCAGTCGCTCCACTCGCTTTCTTTCAGGATAAAATCTTTTTTTATCTTTAAATATATTATGTAAAATACCCGCCCTCACTGAGGGGTCTCTGATTTAAAAGATAAAGTTCGATAACGAAACAGAAACAATACTGGGGATAAGGCCAGAATACATAGCGATCGCTAACGATCAGGGACTGGATGCCAAGATCAAGAACGTTGAACCCATGGGAGCTGTAACTTATCTGGAAATAAAAGTGGACAACACGAAGCTTACGGCCCAGTACGCAGAGCTGGTAAAGCTTAAGCACGAATGGGCATAAAGATTATATTTGTAGAAGATAAAATGCTTTTCTACGATAAAAAGACAGAGAAACTGATAAATTATTAGTATCACATTTTTATTTTATATATTTTATAAAGACTAAAAAAGATAGGTTTATATCCGCAAAAAAAAATAATGATATTTATGTCAAAGCAAGAAGAAGGGAAGGTAGTAACTGACATTCCTCCACGGCTTGACAGGGTTCCTATAACTCGCTGGCACTATTACATTCTTTTCATACTTGGAAGCGGACTATTTTTGGAAGGCTTTACAGTAAGCATAGCTGGTACTCAGCTAGGAACAATAGAGAAACTGCTCCATCTCAGCACTATAGAAGCTCTGGCTGTAACCCCTATATTCCTTATAGGTGAACTTTTTGGGGCTGTTATACTTGGGTACTTAGCGGATAATAAAGGGAGAAAAACGCTTTTCCTTACAAGCCTAGCTATAATAATGACCGGCGACGTCCTTGTAGGAATATTGTTCATAGTACACGGGCTTAACTATGCTCTGTTTGTAACTCTCAGGGCTATTACCGGGTTCGGGGTAGGAGGAGAGTTTGGGGCTTCTATAGCAGCTTTGCAGGAGTTTACACCAGCAAAGATTAGAGGACTTTTTACGGGAACAGGTAATGCTGTGCTTTTTGACTTGGGTACAGTAGTTGCATCGCTGGTTGCTGCCCTTTTGCTCTCTTTGCTGCCAACTTCACTTGCGGTTGGAACTGCATTCCTTGTCGGCGTTGTTATTGCTGCCGCAATATATGTGGGCAGGATAGGATTGCCTGAGTCACCAAGATATCTGCTATCAAAAGGAAGGGTTGAAGAAGCTGAGAAAATAGCAGAGAGCGTTGAAAAGCATGCTACTGAAAAAGGCTTAAAGCTGGAGCCAGTACAGCCCATAGAGCTTGATTTCAGCAAGGGGTCAGAAGCAGGTGGTTACAGAAGGCTTTTCGGTGAATATAAGAAAAGGCTGATATTGGCTTGGACGCTTAATTTTACGGAGACTTGGCCATACTATTCAGCTTTTTCAGTTATCTCGCTTGTGCTGACAAAGGTCTTCGATTTTCCTGGGTCAAAGGTTGCACTATTCCTTGCAGCTATGACAGGGGCAGGTGTGCTTGGAGTTTTCGTTATGTCATGGGCTCTTGATATAATTGGGAGAAGACCAACGATAACCCTATCCTACGGACTAGGAGGAATTCTTTCCATAATAATCGGCCTGATTGTGACAGCAATATCGTTTTCAGCTTTCCTTGTTCTGCTAGTGCTTATGTATTTCTTTGTTTATGCAGCTGCAGGCGTCCTGTACCCGCAGATAGGCGAAATGTTCCCTACAAAAGCGAGGGGTTCAGCAATGGGGACAGCAGTAGGATTTGGAAGGCTTGGCGGAATAATTGCTCCGTTCGCCTTGGCTTCCTTTGTTGGGAAAATTTCTGGGCTTCTGCCAATCTTTGTCATAACCGGCATCGTGATGCTGATAGGCGCATTCGCTGAAATAGCATTAGGACCTGAGCTTGCGAAAAAGAGTTTAGAAGAAGCCGCAAAGATATCTTAAATTTTTATTTTTTTATTTTTAATGAACATTTTATCATAAGCATTATTAATGTTTCATTTTCAGATATATTCGTACAAGTTTCGTTTTTATCATTACTTTAAGTTTAATGCAATATTACTTTAAAACAATTAAAATCTTTTTGTTAATAATTTCTTTTTAAGCTCTTTTATAAGCTCAACAAGCCCATTTTTAGTGTTTTATCAAAAAATCATTTCACCCCTCCTATGTTCTCCAGTAATGTTGGGTCCATTATAACTTCTCTCTTAGGTAGCCTTTTATAGTATATAACTGCTGGCGTTTCAAGCCTTTCAATGTCAAAGGCTCCATATGGCCTTATGAAGTTGTACCAATTCATGAATTCATCAACAGAATTGAAGAACTTTACCTTCTTCTCAAATATGTCGAAGAACTTCTCAACCTTTCCGTTTGTTTGAGGGTGGTCTACCCTGCCAACTATCAAAGTTATCTTCTCCTTTATCAAGAACTTTTCAAAATCAGTTAGTCCTTATCCCTTTCATCCGATTCAACAGCATAGAAAGTTGTTCCGTGATCTGATAAAATCTCCTCAGGCTTGCCGTACTTTTCTATTGCCTTCTTCAATACATCAACTGAGTACTTAGATGTCGGAGTTGGATAAACGCCATATCCAACTATAA
>Ga0208006_100187_pt1 | contig 26362 bp, 19 predicted proteins | sample ECH_Bnyco_MetaG_FD_187131 | JGI IMG/M metagenome (GOLD analysis project Ga0208006, IMG submission 187131) | Hot spring microbial mat communities from Yellowstone National Park, Wyoming, USA - ECH_B nyco_MetaG (SPAdes) (version 2) | ecosystem: Environmental > Aquatic > Thermal springs > Hot...
TCATCTCTTGTGAAATATTGTGGTTGGCTAAAAGAAAAATTCGTAGCTTACTGCCCACACTACCCTGCACTATAACTATATAATTCCCACTGTTGATAAAAAGTTTCAATTCCTTCTAGGATGCTTCTAAATATAACGGAAAAAAGGATAGGCCTAAGAGTAGGGCTAAACTTTCAATTCCTTCTAGGATGCTTCTTCCATTTCCACTTCCTCCTTTTCCACGTTTTGGGTTGCCACTTTCAATTCCTTCTAGGATGCTTCTACAAGAGCAATTCCAATTATGAAACTCCTGCGAAAACTATGCTTTCAATTCCTTCTAGGATGCTTCTACACTGTCAGCGACAAACCCTGCCAGGGCCCCAATTCCTTTCAATTCCTTCTAGGATGCTTCGCGTGTAATCCTATACCTGAGGAAGCACGGTGCGACTGACCCCTTTCAATTCCTTCTAGGATGCTTCTTGGAAAAGTGATTGCAACCATTACGAATGGGTCACCACACTTTCAATTCCTTCTAGGATGCTTCAAATAGAGGAGTTAACGCCATAGGCCATGCGGGGACGATCTTTCAATTCCTTCTAGGATGCTTCTACTGCGCATTCACCGAACTCGTCCTTGAAAAACGAGGGTACTTTCAATTCCTTCTGGGATGCTTCTTCTTCCGCCAAAATGACGCCATTTACGGTATATCACGCCCTTTCAATTCCTTCTGGGATGCTTCCTTAGCTATTTGGCGTTTGAGGACAACGGGAAATTATTGACTTTCAATTCCTTCTGGGATGCTTCTATTATCTCCACGTCCGCTATCGTTTTTCCTCTGTCTTTCAATTCCTTCTGGGATGCTTCGTCTTCCCATCCTACAACGAGGAGGAGGAGGGTGAATAACTTTCAATTCCTTCTGGGATGCTTCGGCAGTGGGAGGAACAGGACTATCAGGAGGACAAGGAGGCTTTCAATTCCTTCTGGGATGCTTCTGCCTTTCCTGAAACGGTGTTAAGCGATACTAAAAATCTTTCAATTCCTTCTGGGATGCTTCGCCCGCTAAAATTGCAATCATAGCGTATTCGAGGAAATTAGGATTTCAATTCCTTCTGGGATGCTTCAGCCCACATTTTTCTTCACCCCCGTGGGGAAGAACTCCTATTTCAATTCCTTCTGGGATGCTTCGTTAAATAGAGAAACAAATCAAATGGATTCTGAATTTAAATTTCAATTCCTTCTGGGATGCTTCCAATTTTACTACTTTTGGACATGTGAAATTTGGGAATATTTATTTCAATTCCTTCTGGGATGCTTCCAAACCTAGCCAACGGCTTCGGTGTGTATTTCAAAAGTTTATTTCAATTCCTTCTGGGATGCTTCACCTAAATTAGCCTCACTATGCACCACAACGTAAGAAGAATTTCAATTCCTTCTGGGATGCTTCTAAAATGATGAAACGGCAAAAGAATAAGTATATACAGGTAATTTCAATTCCTTCTGGGATGCTTCAACAAGAGGGGATAACGTTCGAACAATTCATAGAAAAATTTCAATTCCTTCTGGGATGCTTCAAATTTAAAGGAAGAGATTGAAGAGTTAAAAACGAATCAAAAATTTCAATTCCTTCTGGGATGCTTCGTAAAACTCTCTTCTTCAAACGAATCCTCTAATTTATTTCAATTCCTTCTGGGATGCTTCTTCCATGTTTTGCTAAAGTGACATAATAACTTATAATTTTAATTTCAATTCCTTCTGGGATGCTTCAACATATGAGCAGCCAAATAAGTAGGCAGGAAACAAAGGCCATTTCAATTCCTTCTGGGATGCTTCGACTAAGAAGTATAGTATAGATGATATTGACCGATTTAAGATTTCAATTCCTTCTGGGATGCTTCGCGAAGCTAGGCATGTTAGGTAAAATGATTATGAGCTTAGTTATTTCAATTCCTTCTGGGATGCTTCCATGAATGCCGAGGAAGTACTAAAGGCTTATCACGAAATTTCAATTCCTTCTGGGATGCTTCTACTTGTAAGTTGTTAGCACGCTTTGCGGGGTTGTGCTGCATTTCAATTCCTTCTGGGATGCTTCGTTATGTCCCTGATGGCATGACAGTTTATTGGGTCAGAGTATTTCAATTCCTTCTGGGATGCTTCGTTTAGCGTGGATGATGCCGAAATCGATACGGATGACCTTTCAATTCCTTCTGGGATGCTTCAGTGACATCTACGACCCCGACGACCCAGAGCAACAACAATGCCTTTCAATTCCTTCTGGGATGCTTCATGTTTAGTAACTTGCAATTTGTTGACGTGAAAAGCTTTCAATTCCTTCTGGGATGCTTCGAGGGCATTGAGGGCGTAGCGGATGCCGTGAGGAATGGCCTACTTTCAATTCCTTCTGGGATGCTTCTTAGCGTGGATGATGTCGAGTTCGATGACGACGACCTGAACTTTCAATTCCTTCTGGGATGCTTCAACTAATCACAGCATTTGTCACGTCTTCCCTTATCTTAGCATACTTTCAATTCCTTCTGGGATGCTTCAAGTTTTAGGTTGGAAGAGGGCAAAGTACTAACATCTGACTTTCAATTCCTTCTGGGATGCTTCAGGGAGTATAGAGATAGAGTATATAGAGGTAAAACAGATCTTTCAATTCCTTCTGGGATGCTTCCCCATAATCATAATGGCGGATGGCTTCACCCCCCAACTTTCAATTCCTTCTGGGATGCTTCTTTAATATAAACATTGCCTCACGTTCGCCCTGATTTACTTTCAATTCCTTCTGGGATGCTTCGACCAAGCCTGTCTTTACCAAAGAAGTAGACGTATTCGAAATCTTTCAATTCCTTCTGGGATGCTTCATCACTAATAATATTGATTTAACTAATGTTACATTAACTAACTTTCAATTCCTTCTGGGATGCTTCGGAATATCGCTAGCGGAAGGGAAGAGCCTACCTATTCCTTTCAATTCCTTCTGGGATGCTTCTCCTTCTCCTGCTCATCCTACATTCTTCTTATCATTTATGTACTTTCAATTCCTTCTGGGATGCTTCATTAGCCTTCAGCCTTCCGAACTTCGCCACTATCTCCTGCTTTCAATTCCTTCTGGGATGCTTCGGCTGGAACATCCTTTATTCAAATCATTCGGCAGAGTAGCTTTCAATTCCTTCTGGGATGCTTCAGGCGTTAAAAAAAGCTAGGAGGATTAAGGCTTATGCAGACTTTCAATTCCTTCTGGGATGCTTCCCCGTGTTCTCAATGCGGGCAAATGAATGCAGGGTATTCTCTTTCAATTCCTTCTGGGATGCTTCCATGGATAAATCAAATAATAATGCCGATAATAGAGTATTCTTTCAATTCCTTCTGGGATGCTTCTAGAGAAAGATTTAAATAGTAGTAGTTGCATATGTATGTTCTTTCAATTCCTTCTGGGATGCTTCTACGGTGGTTTTATTACAAACGGGACAATAGTCCTGCCAAACTTTCAATTCCTTCTGGGATGCTTCCACATTTTGAGGCTTTAGTGTATCAATATTTACAGTATTATACTTTCAATTCCTTCTGGGATGCTTCATAGAATATGTTATTTTGTAATCCTAAATAGAAGAATACTTTCAATTCCTTCTGGGATGCTTCTCAGGTGAGACCATAAGAAGAGCAGTTGAAAAGTTTTTGGCTTTCAATTCCTTCTGGGATGCTTCGGGTTAGACTTTATTGCGTTAGTACAACTAGGCTTAACTTTCAATTCCTTCTGGGATGCTTCTTCCTTGGCTATCATTTTCACAAGGACAGCTCTGTATGCTCTTTCAATTCCTTCTGGGATGCTTCAAATATGTAGTAAAGCAACTTATGAAAATTGTCCTTCCTTTCAATTCCTTCTGGGATGCTTCCACTTAGCTAGGACTACATCATTTACTTGCTTTACTGGTTCTTTCAATTCCTTCTGGGATGCTTCGGAATGCAGGGAGGGGACGGAGAAACTAATAGCCTTATTCTTTCAATTCCTTCTGGGATGCTTCGAGGAGATATAGGTGTAATATCTGGTGACGGACTAATTGACTTTCAATTCCTTCTGGGATGCTTCTGCCTTGAGGAAGCGATTGAAGACGTAAGGCAAGAGTGCTTTCAATTCCTTCTGGGATGCTTCGGAGAATGTGCGAGGATGCCCAGATTTGCCAATATGACTTTCAATTCCTTCTGGGATGCTTCTTAAGAGGGGAGGATTTACCCCTCTAATTTCAATAAAACTTTCAATTCCTTCTGGGATGCTTCGTGATCGGCAGCTTTATACCAGGGCTGGGCACGTTGCTGCTTTCAATTCCTTCTGGGATGCTTCGGAAGTGCCAGATGGAAAAGCCACTTCTGGACACAATAAACTTTCAATTCCTTCTGGGATGCTTCCAATTGAAGTTAAATCTACTTCACAAGACTATGTTTATGTCTTTCAATTCCTTCTGGGATGCTTCTTCATGAAAAAAAAGTTAGTTAAACTCTAGTTTAGAAAGAAAACTTTCAATTCCTTCTGGGATGCTTCAGCACGCTATAGCGTAAGGCTTTGTGGCGGTGCCGTTAGCTTTCAATTCCTTCTGGGATGCTTCGACCGCAAAGCTCGACGGCGGACGCAACGACGACCAAATATGCTTTCAATTCCTTCTGGGATGCTTCCGTTTTTGTGACGGACATCAGATATTTGTACTTACTATCCACTTTCAATTCCTTCTGGGATGCTTCAACTTTTCTGTTTCTTGCCCGTATACTCATTATTTAGTAACTTTCAATTCCTTCTGGGATGCTTCCACGTAGGATTTTTTCATTTGCTCTCACCATTCCCTCTTTCAATTCCTTCTGGGATGCTTCACCTTAAAGTCCCTCAGTTACCACGGTTTGAACTAAAGGCCACTTTCAATTCCTTCTGGGATGCTTCGGGTGAGAAAATGATTCTTTATGAATTCAAAAACGAACACTTTCAATTCCTTCTGGGATGCTTCTGCAGGACACCTTGGGCGTCTTGGGCAATTATGTGCTTTCAATTCCTTCTGGGATGCTTCATGGCCCTCCTTATCGCTTCGCCACGACTTAGATGATATCCTTTCAATTCCTTCTGGGATGCTTCTTCCAGTTTATAAAGCTACCTATCGTTAACTGATAGATCTTTCAATTCCTTCTGGGATGCTTCAAGGGGGGGAGGACTCCTCTTCAGCATCCTAGAAGGAATCTTTCAATTCCTTCTGGGATGCTTCAAATAGAAAAGCTTATATACCCCTATTTAAGCTTTTCTATTGTCTTTCAATTCCTTCTGGGATGCTTCTCGGCAGGTGCTGCGTTCTTGGCCCTTGGGTTTGTACTTTCAATTCCTTCTGGGATGCTTCCCAGTACAACTAAGTAGAAAGTATTGGTTATAATTAAACTTTCAATTCCTTCTGGGATGCTTCGGGTTTTATATCCAGGGAAAAAGCCGATGTGTCAAGGGCGGTGCTTTCAATTCCTTCTGGGATGCTTCAACATCACGGGGGGAGAAGGCTACTTTATATATAATAATACTTTCAATTCCTTCTGGGATGCTTCGTTAGTTTAGGAATTAATAGTTGTAATTGTCTACCAATTGCCTTTCAATTCCTTCTGGGATGCTTCTCTAAGGCTTTCAATATAAAGGGCTTTTTGTTGGAAAACCTTTCAATTCCTTCTGGGATGCTTCGGCCTTCGATAAGTTGTGGAGGGCCGAAGGATGGGAGTCACTTTCAATTCCTTCTGGGATGCTTCAGAGCAATGATAGTTACTATTCCTTACACTGTAGTCTTTCAATTCCTTCTGGGATGCTTCCTCAGGCGAATGAGGTTAGGGCCCATTGTGATTAAGGACAACTTTCAATTCCTTCTGGGATGCTTCAGGTATTCGTAAGTTTTAGTATTTATTCTCTTTACACTTTCAATTCCTTCTGGGATGCTTCCCTGCAGATGTTGAATTCACAAACGTCGATGTTAACTTTCAATTCCTTCTGGGATGCTTCAGAACGGATCGGTAATAACAGGAATAGCATACCAACAATCCTTTCAATTCCTTCTGGGATGCTTCGACAATATAACGGCTATTATGGTAATACCGCATCTATTTCCTTTCAATTCCTTCTGGGATGCTTCTTGATAATAATAGCCCAACGCCCGCATGTCTGTTAGCTTTCAATTCCTTCTGGGATGCTTCTTATTCTAAGCGATAAGCGTCTTCGCAAGGCGTTATTTACTTTCAATTCCTTCTGGGATGCTTCAGCTGTCCATGATTGGACTGAAAATAGGTTTGATTTAACTTTCAATTCCTTCTGGGATGCTTCTATGAGATGATAAGAAGGAATGTTGACAACGGAAAGATAAACTTTCAATTCCTTCTGGGATGCTTCATGGTAATACAAACATTCTTTACGATAAAAATTTACAAATCTTTCAATTCCTTCTGGGATGCTTCGGGAACACCTGTTATCCACCAGCTAATGTCTCCATTTGACTTTCAATTCCTTCTGGGATGCTTCTACTAAATTTGCGAAAAGATCCAGCATTGACACCACAATTTACTTTCAATTCCTTCTGGGATGCTTCCCTTCAATTTTAAGGGCATTAATTGAATTAATACAACCTTTCAATTCCTTCTGGGATGCTTCAACTTTTCTCCCCAGACCACGGGGAGAAGGCAATGGATCTCTTTCAATTCCTTCTGGGATGCTTCGAAGACCTCCCCCTGTTCGGGGAGGTTTTCCCATCCTACAACTTTCAATTCCTTCTGGGATGCTTCTTCCATCGCACTTAAACACCCCTGTTAACGCCTCCTCCTACTTTCAATTCCTTCTGGGATGCTTCAACTGAAAAATGACTTCAGACGTACCCGACTGGGTCTTTCAATTCCTTCTGGGATGCTTCAAAAATCAAAAACAAGAATTATAATTTTTTAACAAAAACTCTTTCAATTCCTTCTGGGATGCTTCGCGAAGATGACTTAGTAAGTCTAAGTCATCAGTTGGTTAACTTTCAATTCCTTCTGGGATGCTTCCAGCAGGAAGTCCTTCAGCAGGAGGTGGCATAAATCTTTCAATTCCTTCTGGGATGCTTCAGATGAGAGTGATCATACCTTACAACTTTATTGAAGACAACTTTCAATTCCTTCTGGGATGCTTCTTCAGAAAATAACTCTGTACAATACATCAAACTGTTGAACTTTCAATTCCTTCTGGGATGCTTCGACGAATTTTGTAAAGCGGTAAAAGGGCTGGATGTAAATGCTTTCAATTCCTTCTGGGATGCTTCCAGACGCGTTGAAGTTGTCGAAACAGTATACGTTAAACGTGCCTTTCAATTCCTTCTGGGATGCTTCCTACCAGGATTACGCAAAACGCCTTAGGGTATTTACCTATCTTTCAATTCCTTCTGGGATGCTTCGGCTGGACAACGCACCAGAGGGTGCGGTGGTTGTTTACAAAACTTTCAATTCCTTCTGGGATGCTTCTTCGCTCATTTCTTGCCCCTCATTAACAAAATTACAATGACTTTCAATTCCTTCTGGGATGCTTCCGCTATTGCCTACCCATGCGTCCCCCTTCCGATTCTAGGCAGAGTTGATGATTTCATAAATTTCCGCTATTGCCTACCCATGCGTCCAGGAATTGCCCTATGAATCCTTTCAATTCCTTCTGGGATGCTTCGGGAGCCATATCATCATAACCCTTAAGGACAAAACGGTATCTTTCAATTCCTTCTGGGATGCTTCCACGACACCAAATCCATTCACTGGTAACATTTTTAATATCTTTCAATTCCTTCTGGGATGCTTCAAGGAAGTTTCCTGTCGAAAAGCCCGATACTCCGTACTCATGTGCCTTTCAATTCCTTCTGGGATGCTTCTAATATATATGTGTTCCGAGGGAGCCATATCATCATAACCCTCTTTCAATTCCTTCTGGGATGCTTCATGTTAGCCCGATGTTTCGACGCTGTGCCACAACAGTATAACTTTCAATTCCTTCTGGGATGCTTCTTAAAATTGTAAACAACGGTAATCCCCCTGCGTTTATCTTTCAATTCCTTCTGGGATGCTTCGAAAGATAAAAAGTATGGTATGCTTTGGTCTTTTCAAGCTTTCAATTCCTTCTGGGATGCTTCGCAATTAGTTAGCTAAATGCTAAGCGTAAACCTTAAATATTCTTTCAATTCCTTCTGGGATGCTTCTTTGGTATCTACCAATCGAACGTGGTGGAGCAGTACTAACTTTCAATTCCTTCTGGGATGCTTCTACCATCTCTCTCTTCTTTATAACCGTTAACGACCAATTCTACTTTCAATTCCTTCTGGGATGCTTCCTAAGGCTTTGGGAGGTGCCAACGCATGAAGGTATTGATGACTTTCAATTCCTTCTGGGATGCTTCCTGCGAAGAGGTAGTAAAGGGAAGACACGAAAACGCGATCTTTCAATTCCTTCTGGGATGCTTCCGCTATTTGAGATACTACCGCTTAGAAGTACTTTCACTTTCTCTTTCAATTCCTTCTGGGATGCTTCGAGCGTTATGCTTTCCTCTCCCACGTCCACGTATTTTATCTTTCAATTCCTTCTGGGATGCTTCAAGGGTTATTTTTTGGAATAAGCTTTATTTAGAATTAGTGCTTTCAATTCCTTCTGGGATGCTTCTGCACTTCAAGTACTTCAGTGTAAACATCCTTATTCTCTTTCAATTCCTTCTGGGATGCTTCGCCTCAAGAAGGTGCAGTATACGTTTACTTTATGGAGCCTCAACCTTTCAATTCCTTCTGGGATGCTTCCCAACCTTTCGTTGTGAGTGCTATAATTGCAATCGCTAACCTTTCAATTCCTTCTGGGATGCTTCAGGTCATAGAAGATAGAGTTGTAGACCAGGGACCAGAACTTTCAATTCCTTCTGGGATGCTTCAAACGCTGAGACAAAGATCATGGATGGCAAGGCTGAATTCTTTCAATTCCTTCTGGGATGCTTCCAGTACTGCTGACCGGAAGGAACGGTGAGACACAGAGGGCTTTCAATTCCTTCTGGGATGCTTCACCGAAGCCCCAGAGGGTCTCGTCACCTGCGAGTTTGTAGGCTTTCAATTCCTTCTGGGATGCTTCATAAAATATTCATTCCATCTGTCATAGAAAAATATAGAAACTTTCAATTCCTTCTGGGATGCTTCAGTATGCCCTTAAGCTTTTTTCTTCTCTTTCTGTGAGAGGCTTTCAATTCCTTCTGGGATGCTTCTAGCTTTCCATCCAACACCTCTACAACTGCTTTATAGTCCACTTTCAATTCCTTCTGGGATGCTTCAGTTAAGAAAGACAAAACGGGAAGGGTAGTAGGAAACTTTCAATTCCTTCTGGGATGCTTCCAGTAATAAAAGCAATTTCGGAATATGAATTCTTAGGAGGCTTTCAATTCCTTCTGGGATGCTTCAAGACTTAGCAGGATGTGAGGGGATTTGTGATGAACACTTTCAATTCCTTCTGGGATGCTTCGTAATGAGGTTCACGAAGGAACAGATACTGGGGAAAAACTTTCAATTCCTTCTGGGATGCTTCGTATTTCTGGTGCTTTAAACGACGTGGCGAAATCCATACTTTCAATTCCTTCTGGGATGCTTCGAGGGTGCGGTGGTTGTTTACAAGGCAGAGGTAGACGACTTTCAATTCCTTCTGGGATGCTTCCAGGGGAAGGTTTAGTTTCAGACATAAGTGGTTTATTTAACCTTTCAATTCCTTCTGGGATGCTTCATGGGGTGTTCAGGAAATGATAACGCATGACGTTAAGGTCTTTCAATTCCTTCTGGGATGCTTCGTAGACTAGGTGAGCAATATGGAGTTTGTTTATAAAATCAAACTTTCAATTCCTTCTGGGATGCTTCCTCAGGAATTGAAAAATGTGGCAGATGAGCTGAAGGTAACCTTTCAATTCCTTCTGGGATGCTTCCCCTTCCTCCGTCTAGAAGGAGGAAGGGTGTTAAATTCTTTCAATTCCTTCTGGGATGCTTCTTCAAAAACGAACAGGAATACCACGAGTGGCTCTCCCACTTTCAATTCCTTCTGGGATGCTTCCCTGGAAGGGGTTGGGGACTATTTGCCCCACCCCGTCTTTCAATTCCTTCTGGGATGCTTCTATATCTTCCCCCGCTTTTTCCACTGGTTTTATTATGTCCGCTTTCAATTCCTTCTGGGATGCTTCCTCAAGGATATGACAATTATCAAGAGCTAAATGTTAATATCTTTCAATTCCTTCTGGGATGCTTCGCCATTAAGAGAAGATGGAAGAGAATTAGAAATTTTACTTTCAATTCCTTCTGGGATGCTTCTGGCCAATGGCGTTTTGAACGCCATTGGCAACGACTTCGCCTTTCAATTCCTTCTGGGATGCTTCACTACTGCATCTTCTTCGCTTTGTTTTTCTCCTCGGTCTACTTTCAATTCCTTCTGGGATGCTTCTACTGGACAGAAGGGAAATTGGTGGCGAATAAGGTCTTTCAATTCCTTCTGGGATGCTTCACGGTGCTTTTTCTCTTATCCTTATTTCGTCATTGTTTTCTTTCAATTCCTTCTGGGATGCTTCGTTTCTCAGACCTGCCCTAAGCCCGAACAAAGCTACAGACTTTCAATTCCTTCTGGGATGCTTCTCTTGATATTGAAGAACGGCAAGCTTTACGTGGGTAAAGCTTTCAATTCCTTCTGGGATGCTTCATAATGAAGACCGAAAACATAAGCAACATTAACCTGGAGGCTTTCAATTCCTTCTGGGATGCTTCTCCCGATCGGGTTAACCCGTTCAGGGAAGCCCTCAAGGAGGTAGCTTTCAATTCCTTCTGGGATGCTTCATAATTATGGCAGATAAACGACTTCGTAAATTATTATACACTTTCAATTCCTTCTGGGATGCTTCAAGTTGGAGGAGAATGAAAGGGAACAAATACGGAATATACCTTTCAATTCCTTCTGGGATGCTTCGTTAGAGGACTGGCAATTCGTGGCCGAGAACTTTCAACTCTTTCAATTCCTTCTGGGATGCTTCTTCCTTTTGACTTTTTTAAGCGGCAAAAAGTTATTTCTTACTTTCAATTCCTTCTGGGATGCTTCATAGGAATGAGATACTGGAATCCATGATTTCTCATGGCTACCTTTCAATTCCTTCTGGGATGCTTCTGAAATATGCCCCAAAAGTGCTAACTCAAATTAAAAATAAACTTTCAATTCCTTCTGGGATGCTTCCTTGTCCATATCCTAAAGAATGGATACAGGATAAAAAACTTTCAATTCCTTCTGGGATGCTTCAGCGGGAAGTTTGAAAGCGTAATAGAGAAGGTTGTCACGACTTTCAATTCCTTCTGGGATGCTTCACTCCTCACCGAAGCCCTCGCAAGGGGGTATATCAACGATACTTTCAATTCCTTCTGGGATGCTTCTGAAATCAGTAAGTTCTTTTCGCTCTCTTTGAATTTCATCACTTTCAATTCCTTCTGGGATGCTTCCTATTAGTGGACGAAATAAAGGAGGAGTGCATTGATTACATCAACTTTCAATTCCTTCTGGGATGCTTCGGGTTGACCGAGGATGAAGAAGTACAAGTACGACAGTGAACTTTCAATTCCTTCTGGGATGCTTCGACGATTTTCCCGCCCCAGACAGCCCTACTATGTTTATGCTTTCAATTCCTTCTGGGATGCTTCTTCTATCGGTTTTACTATGTCCGTTACTCCTCCTTCCACTTTCAATTCCTTCTGGGATGCTTCTCCTCAGGAAGGCAAAGAGCAAAGTATATTATTTTAGTGCTTTCAATTCCTTCTGGGATGCTTCGCGACTCGTCTAGAGGAAGGGAAAGTATTGAAGGCGGACTTTCAATTCCTTCTGGGATGCTTCTGCCCATGAATTTAGGACGGGTTCTAATAAGAAAAACTCTTTCAATTCCTTCTGGGATGCTTCTGCGTAACGAAGAGAATGCGTGTTGCACTTCAAGTACTTCCTTTCAATTCCTTCTGGGATGCTTCCGCTGAAATCGTCAAGATAGTTTAGTATAACATCCAAGTCTTTCAATTCCTTCTGGGATGCTTCAACGCTAATATTTGAGGATGGCGAAAAAGTGGAACTGAACTTTCAATTCCTTCTGGGATGCTTCGACTGTTATACCCACCACCGGACTGATTTCGTGATTTCTTTCAATTCCTTCTGGGATGCTTCATTTTACTACAAAAACAAGGATAGACTCACGGCACACAGAACTTTCAATTCCTTCTGGGATGCTTCGAAATACTTGTCGTTAGACGAGAGGACTAGGAGTGTGATCAACTTTCAATTCCTTCTGGGATGCTTCCGAGGCTGAAGGAGGGTGAGGAGCAATGACCACCTATTTGGCTACTTTCAATTCCTTCTGGGATGCTTCTAGGGACTGGGACTGCGAGTGCTACAATTTCTCAAGTCCCTTTCAATTCCTTCTGGGATGCTTCAGCGACTATGCTAATGCTTTACGCATATTCATTAATTAATAACTTTCAATTCCTTCTGGGATGCTTCTGCTGGCAATAAGAAGTAAGGATCCAGAAGAGATAATCTTTCAATTCCTTCTGGGATGCTTCATAATGAATAGGAAGAAGGCAGAGACAAGTCCTATCTTTCAATTCCTTCTGGGATGCTTCACGTCCCGTGTTTGACCTGTTGACTTGGTACTTTATATACCTTTCAATTCCTTCTGGGATGCTTCCTAAGGCGACAAACTACAACGTGCCGAAAAAGGCTATAATCTTTCAATTCCTTCTGGGATGCTTCAGATTAGCTTTCATGAAACCTGAGGTTAACGGTAAGCAACTACTTTCAATTCCTTCTGGGATGCTTCCACCCATGTCGTTTTGAGATAGCCCAAGTACACGGCAATGCCTTTCAATTCCTTCTGGGATGCTTCGGAGGATATTCAACAGCAGGAGAAACGGGACTAGAATCACTTTCAATTCCTTCTGGGATGCTTCGTTAGCCCGCTAGACCCTCCATTAAGATATACGCCAAACACTTTCAATTCCTTCTGGGATGCTTCACTTTAGCTTATGTTTCACTGCCGACAAGTATTTAGCCTTTCAATTCCTTCTGGGATGCTTCATAAACAGAACTCAAATAAAAAAGATAGCGGTCAGAAAAACTTTCAATTCCTTCTGGGATGCTTCAACGTTTCGGGCTACATCACGCTAGCTAGCGGATCTACTTCCTTTCAATTCCTTCTGGGATGCTTCTAGCCAATGCGTTGACGTCATGGACAGCAGACATGTCTTTCAATTCCTTCTGGGATGCTTCCAAAAATACGGGGGCGACATTTTACCAATAGTGCTACAGATCTTTCAATTCCTTCTGGGATGCTTCTACGTAGCTTCACCTGTGGTTATGCCGAATGGGTCATAATGCTTTCAATTCCTTCTGGGATGCTTCGAAAACACACAAACCCAAACCCCCCTCGAGGGGGTAAAAATCTTTCAATTCCTTCTGGGATGCTTCGATTTTGATCAAGATGGCGATAGAACAATATACTACATAACTTTCAATTCCTTCTGGGATGCTTCACCTGTATAACGTATCGGGACAAGGCTGGGGCATCTACAACTTTCAATTCCTTCTGGGATGCTTCGGATGTTTGTGGATATAGTGAATAAGGAAGAAGTAGCTACTTTCAATTCCTTCTGGGATGCTTCTCGCTATTGTTTATTCCTGTGTTTGCATTTATTGCGTAAACTTTCAATTCCTTCTGGGATGCTTCCTATGACGCTAGCTACGCACAAAAGCTTTTTTCTTCTCTTTCTTTCAATTCCTTCTGGGATGCTTCTAATTTCAATTTCCAACAACCCCCTTCCCGAGTCGCCACCTTTCAATTCCTTCTGGGATGCTTCAGAGTGTACTGACACAGTTGGCACTATTAGAAGCGAAGAACTTTCAATTCCTTCTGGGATGCTTCCTCCTTCTAGATGGGGGGAGGGTGTGGCAAGGTTTCATCACTTTCAATTCCTTCTGGGATGCTTCTAACTAGGTCAATGGTTCCGTTATGCCCTATTGAATTTATCTTTCAATTCCTTCTGGGATGCTTCATAATATTTGGAGACGAGCGTCTTCGTAAATTATTATACACTTTCAATTCCTTCTGGGATGCTTCCCCACATTGGGCCATCACTGGGACTACAGGTGCCGGGAAAACTTTCAATTCCTTCTGGGATGCTTCGTAGGCTTGCTGAAGATATACTACGCCCTTGACGAATCCTATAGGCCCTTTCAATTCCTTCTGGGATGCTTCCTAGTCCTGAATACCCCATCTGCCCGCACTGTGCACATGGTCTTTCAATTCCTTCTGGGATGCTTCATCTGTCTGGCATTGTTGATGATATTCTTTTTGGAATTAACTTTCAATTCCTTCTGGGATGCTTCAGAGGATGAAGATGAGGGGCGAAACGATTTACAAGGCGTTCTTTCAATTCCTTCTGGGATGCTTCAGATGAAACAGGTAAATGTGAAAGGGATAAGATATGAAGTCTTTCAATTCCTTCTGGGATGCTTCGGCGGAGATTATGCTTATATCCGCTCAACATTTTCGCCCTTTCAATTCCTTCTGGGATGCTTCGTGTGAAGCTAAAAAAATTCAAAGCGGCAGTGTTGGAAAGACTTTCAATTCCTTCTGGGATGCTTCCAATTATCATATTTGGAAAGTGTTGCTAAAACCCTTTATTACTTTCAATTCCTTCTGGGATGCTTCGAAGGATGTGAAAAGAATCTAAAAATTGAAGAATTACAAACTTTCAATTCCTTCTGGGATGCTTCTTGGGGGTGAAAAGCATGATCCAAGTCTTCAACAAAATATACTTTCAATTCCTTCTGGGATGCTTCATGGTAACATTGCGACGGAGGGGACATACGGGCCCCTAGAGCTTTCAATTCCTTCTGGGATGCTTCTACGGTTTTGAGATAGCCAAGATAGACGACAATACGGAATGCCTTTCAATTCCTTCTGGGATGCTTCAAAGAAAATAAAGTTTACATTACTTATAAAGATTTAGAAATCTTTCAATTCCTTCTGGGATGCTTCCACGGGGGTTATAAAAAAAAGAATGAGATTTTACTTTATCCTTTCAATTCCTTCTGGGATGCTTCTATTTAACAATCTTATATTAAGGAGTTGGCATGACACTTTCAATTCCTTCTGGGATGCTTCCAACATGTCTTTATAAAGCTCAAGGTCATCGTAAACGTACTTTCAATTCCTTCTGGGATGCTTCGGCAGAGTTGCAACAGATTACAAAATTCAACAGATAGCCTACTTTCAATTCCTTCTGGGATGCTTCCGTGGCTATTGACCAGGCCGTCGCACGCTAAGATACCTGACTTTCAATTCCTTCTGGGATGCTTCTAAAATTGTTTCTGCCAAACTACTGTTGGGCCCCGATGGACTTTCAATTCCTTCTGGGATGCTTCAAGTTTAACGACAAAAGGGCTATCCCGTGCGACATAACTCCTTTCAATTCCTTCTGGGATGCTTCCTGTTCGTGAGTGTGGGCGGTGGGATAGGGTCGGACATAGTCTTTCAATTCCTTCTGGGATGCTTCAGAAAGTAGCATTACAATATAGTAACGCTCTCACCATCACCGCTTTCAATTCCTTCTGGGATGCTTCCTGTTGAATATCCTCCCGCTCCTTCCGCTCCCGCACCCAATCTTTCAATTCCTTCTGGGATGCTTCCTGAATGCTGTAGGCTGCGGCTACTTCCCCTGTAAGGAAACTTTCAATTCCTTCTGGGATGCTTCTTAGTCTTATTTTTAAATCTCTGTCTATGTTAATCCCTTTCAATTCCTTCTGGGATGCTTCTTCTGTTAAGCGGTGAAAAAATACTTGGAATATCTAGTGAAACTTTCAATTCCTTCTGGGATGCTTCTTTTGTAAGTAAACATAGCTAGGCTGGTAGAAACCCACCTTTCAATTCCTTCTGGGATGCTTCAAATTATGTAAAACGTTATAACCTGCGACTTTTAACTTTCAATTCCTTCTGGGATGCTTCGTAGTTGACGGAGTTGAATGTGAGGAAATGCGGTCAATCTCTTTCAATTCCTTCTGGGATGCTTCTGCAATATAGTTAAGAAATTGTTAGCTATATTTTGCATGAACTTTCAATTCCTTCTGGGATGCTTCCAATGATTTAACCCCCCAGTTAAACGCAAAATTTACAGATACTTTCAATTCCTTCTGGGATGCTTCCTAAATTTGTGGTTTCCCATGAAGAGTGTCTCTTTTTTCACCCTTTCAATTCCTTCTGGGATGCTTCAACGGCAGACATGTCCAAAATCGCGTTAACGGCTGTGGTAGTGGTGCTTTCAATTCCTTCTGGGATGCTTCCTGTACCCCCGTTTATTTGTATTACGTCTAGTATCTGGACTCTTTCAATTCCTTCTGGGATGCTTCAGCTGTAACCTTTCATAGGCACGTAAGAAGTTGCTTTCCTCTTTCAATTCCTTCTGGGATGCTTCTGCGTTGATGATTGTCATGATGCCATAAGTAAAATCGCTAAGGCTTTCAATTCCTTCTGGGATGCTTCAACTATTAACTAGACTATACGTTAAGCGGAAATAAACTTTCAATTCCTTCTGGGATGCTTCTTAAACCATTTGAAATAACAGATCCATACGATGAAAGAGTACTTTCAATTCCTTCTGGGATGCTTCATTGGAATGTTGTTATTGGCATGAATTTGATTTAGCTTATCTTTCAATTCCTTCTGGGATGCTTCTTCATGTTCGCTGATTTTTTTCATGTTGCGGTGTTGTAACTTTCAATTCCTTCTGGGATGCTTCAAAATTGTTTCTGCCAAACTACTGTTGGGCCCCGATGGATCTTTCAATTCCTTCTGGGATGCTTCCCGTTATTTCTGATTTTCTAACAGGATTTGGGCAAAATACTTTCAATTCCTTCTGGGATGCTTCTTCAATTCTTTCATGATGTTGTTCACCTAAATCTAGAACACTTTCAATTCCTTCTGGGATGCTTCCAAAACGGTATATGAATAAAGATGAGTTTCAGCAATATTTAACTTTCAATTCCTTCTGGGATGCTTCGCCAGTGAATTAAAAGACAGAGATGAAAGAAGTAAGAATTTACTTTCAATTCCTTCTGGGATGCTTCATCTCGACAATTTCATATGGAGATTAGCCACAGGAGGGATCTTTCAATTCCTTCTGGGATGCTTCATTTAAGTCGCTCAGTGCTATGTGCTTCTTTGCCATACTTTCTTTCAATTCCTTCTGGGATGCTTCTGCAATTAAACGGAATGGCAAATTCTACAGTTGTATTATTTCTTTCAATTCCTTCTGGGATGCTTCGCTCTCTAAATTGCTCGTTGACTTCGCATTCTACAACACTTTCAATTCCTTCTGGGATGCTTCCTGGCTTATCCGCACGCAAGACGGGCGTAAGTTCTTGGTGAGCTTTCAATTCCTTCTGGGATGCTTCAGCTACAATTTATATACTTTGTTGTGAAAATTACGCAAAACTTTCAATTCCTTCTGGGATGCTTCCGCACCGGAGGGTGCGGTGGTTGTTTACAGGGTGGCTATCTTTCAATTCCTTCTGGGATGCTTCAGAGTGGGCGGAGAGGTAGCCCGCTTTAAGAAGGTCTTTCAATTCCTTCTGGGATGCTTCTCAGGGAAGCCTTGGGTCAAAACCAGGAGGGTGAGTGAAGAACTTTCAATTCCTTCTGGGATGCTTCCCTTCGACCGTCTCTTCTGTAATAAGTTCGTCATTTCTTTCAATTCCTTCTGGGATGCTTCTTTGTAGAGGCAGACTATCGTCCACCTCTATTTTGTAGACTTTCAATTCCTTCTGGGATGCTTCATAAAAATTCAGGTCTAAGATTTATTACGACAAACATAAACTTTCAATTCCTTCTGGGATGCTTCTACAATTTCTTATCAACTTGATGAGAAAAAATATCAGACTTTCAATTCCTTCTGGGATGCTTCCGCCCTTCCTTTCGCCCCCTCTATTTTTTGCGTGTTTTGCCTTTCAATTCCTTCTGGGATGCTTCATAATGTTGAAAGTTACCATATCTTTTGCCTTCAGTTTCTCTTTCAATTCCTTCTGGGATGCTTCCCGATAAAGTCGCACAGTTTTTCCTACCTAAGTAAAATCTTTCAATTCCTTCTGGGATGCTTCCTGGACTGGCCCAAGCTCAGGGTGCAAAGGACTGCCATCACTTTCAATTCCTTCTGGGATGCTTCCATGAGCATAATTCTTAAATTTTTGGAAAAATGGAGTAACTGAACTTTCAATTCCTTCTGGGATGCTTCTCACTTTCCACGAAATATGTTACACCATTTATGGTTATCTTTCAATTCCTTCTGGGATGCTTCAAGCGGTGCGTTTAGCGGTATAGCAAGGGATATTGAAGGCTTTCAATTCCTTCTGGGATGCTTCATATGGATTCAGGTCTAGAACAAGTCATAAATGTTATTAACTTTCAATTCCTTCTGGGATGCTTCTAACTTTTTTCTCAGATAGCCCTAAAAATTGGGCTATTTGCTTTCAATTCCTTCTGGGATGCTTCCATATAGGGCAAAAAATGGCGGGGAGGTGGAAAACAAACTTTCAATTCCTTCTGGGATGCTTCCCCTCGATTCAGGGAGAATGACACCCAGGGAGTTCGTAAGCTTTCAATTCCTTCTGGGATGCTTCTTCATGCAGGGTCGTAGAAAACCATTGGTGTGAACGTCTTTCAATTCCTTCTGGGATGCTTCAAATAAATTTTAATGAATTATTAGTGCCCTTACACTAAGCTTTCAATTCCTTCTGGGATGCTTCATATGCGATTGAGCCTTTCAGCTTTACCTTGTCCATATCCTAACTTTCAATTCCTTCTGGGATGCTTCATGAGTTAAGGAAGCAAAAGAAAACCGTAAACGAGCTGTTGAACTTTCAATTCCTTCTGGGATGCTTCTAAGGCGAAGAAGCTATGTTGATCGCTCAGGTGATTAAACTTTCAATTCCTTCTGGGATGCTTCTTCACCGGAAGCACCTCCTGCGGCACCTAGTACTCCTGCTAACTTTCAATTCCTTCTGGGATGCTTCACCGTGGAGCCCTTCGGGCTAATACTGGAAAACGAACACTTTCAATTCCTTCTGGGATGCTTCTTGTACACTCGTATATTCCCCCTCACACTGACGAAGTCTTTCAATTCCTTCTGGGATGCTTCTCCACCGAAATAACGTATATATCCGTGAAGGTGGAGACTTTCAATTCCTTCTGGGATGCTTCAAGATGAAGAAGAACATGGTATGTTTTGGTCTTTTTAAACTTTCAATTCCTTCTGGGATGCTTCCCATTGACATTGACGCATTGAAAGAGCTTAGCCTCTTAACTTTCAATTCCTTCTGGGATGCTTCCAAAAAGACGAAGATAAAAGTCAAATTTCTTATCCACAGACTTTCAATTCCTTCTGGGATGCTTCACGTGCTTGAGCATCAGTTGACTCCTATGTTTCGATAAACAACTTTCAATTCCTTCTGGGATGCTTCCTACATACTTGTACCTGCAAAGGTCGCGGTGTTCTTCAACTTTCAATTCCTTCTGGGATGCTTCAGTAAAATACAAAACGAATAAGTGTCTCTGGCGTGAGAAACTTTCAATTCCTTCTGGGATGCTTCCTAGCTTTGCGGTCAGTAACTGTATCAGTATCTCTTCAACGTCTTTCAATTCCTTCTGGGATGCTTCCTGGATAATTATACTTTATTGCTGTTTCAATTGTACTTAACTTTCAATTCCTTCTGGGATGCTTCGGATATATACGTTATTTCGGTGGACATTTTTCTTTCACATAACTTTCAATTCCTTCTGGGATGCTTCAAAGGGGTTGATAAAATGGTAACTTATTTAACTAATGCATCTTTCAATTCCTTCTGGGATGCTTCACCAAACCGAAACCGAAACGTCACTTGTAACTGTTAAGTTCTTTCAATTCCTTCTGGGATGCTTCTATTGTTGCGAGCCATGCAAGCCAAGAAGAAAAACAACACTTTCAATTCCTTCTGGGATGCTTCACCGCCCTCATTCGCTTCTTGAAGTACCTGCGGTAACGATCTTTCAATTCCTTCTGGGATGCTTCTTAAACTGAGAGAAGAATACAACGGCAGACCGTATACTGACACTTTCAATTCCTTCTGGGATGCTTCAACGGATTGTCATATGCGGACATATACGCCTTAAATGTTTCTTTCAATTCCTTCTGGGATGCTTCACGGACATCTTCTCACTTGTGTACCACCGATAAGGCCAGCACTTTCAATTCCTTCTGGGATGCTTCAAGTGAGCATGCCGAGGACGCGGAGGTGATGGTAAAACTTAACCTTTCAATTCCTTCTGGGATGCTTCCCGAAGAACGAACTTATTCCACCGAATGGATTGCTAGATTGCTTTCAATTCCTTCTGGGATGCTTCTAGTCCTCAATCTTCTTTATGGTACCGTCCTTTAGCGCTTTCAATTCCTTCTGGGATGCTTCTCGAAAAAAGAATACGACGAATGGCTGAGATACCAATCCTGCTTTCAATTCCTTCTGGGATGCTTCCACTAGGTTTTCTTGTTTATCTCTCTCGTCTCTTGTTGCTTTCAATTCCTTCTGGGATGCTTCATAGAAAATATACTAAACGCAAAACCTGCCGAGTGAAATTCTTTCAATTCCTTCTGGGATGCTTCAAGACCCGTTCTCATGGATACTCCAAAGAACGAAAGAAATCTTTCAATTCCTTCTGGGATGCTTCTCCGTATTTAACATTGGCAATTCTGTTGTACAAGACTTTCAATTCCTTCTGGGATGCTTCTAGGTCATCAGGGTGCCGTTGACCTGATAAACTCTCTATGCGGATCTTTCAATTCCTTCTGGGATGCTTCGTAAAGATGAGAACAATGCGAAAGAAATACGGAAATACGCCTTTCAATTCCTTCTGGGATGCTTCAAATTAAAAGTATTCTAAGCCAACACGAGGAGGAGACAAACTTTCAATTCCTTCTGGGATGCTTCCTATTTCTTCTTCCTGGGGCTTGTCATTCTCATTTTCCCTTTCAATTCCTTCTGGGATGCTTCCGTTTTCCTTTCAATACCTTTTCTGGTCTCTCCAGTTGGACTTTCAATTCCTTCTGGGATGCTTCAATGACGGTTTTCGTGAAGGACTTCCTTTTGTGCTGTCGGCCTTTCAATTCCTTCTGGGATGCTTCTGCAGGCATTGGCGACGAGATTTACATTATAATGTTAAATGCTTTCAATTCCTTCTGGGATGCTTCTACTTAACGGTCTGAAGGGGTTGGGAGACGTTATAGTCATCTTTCAATTCCTTCTGGGATGCTTCATTGTTATAGGTAATATAACGGTGTATTCTTCCTACGCTACTTTCAATTCCTTCTGGGATGCTTCCAAAAGCAAAGATTTACGGCCCAATCCTGCAAGACCTAAGCTTTCAATTCCTTCTGGGATGCTTCTCCGTCGCAATGTTACCATCCTGGCCCACCTTTATTATCTCTTTCAATTCCTTCTGGGATGCTTCTTAATCGTGCTAATATATGCGTCTGCCAGCGATTTTGGCTTTCAATTCCTTCTGGGATGCTTCAGCAGAGGTTTGGAACCATAACGCGGGGCAAATAACTTTCAATTCCTTCTGGGATGCTTCTTAAAAATCAGGTAGCCGAACACTGCCAGGCCAACGAAGCCCACTTTCAATTCCTTCTGGGATGCTTCCCGCCTAGAGCAAAAGGGCCTGGTTAGAATCGGGGTCTTTCAATTCCTTCTGGGATGCTTCCCAATTAGACCTATTATACAACGGTCTCGGTCTGTCCGAGCTTTCAATTCCTTCTGGGATGCTTCCTACAACCATTCTATGTTGCCAGCCTCGATGACGGCAACTTCTTTCAATTCCTTCTGGGATGCTTCCTCTACTCTTTACCTCGATCCTGTTTACATTCTTTCAATTCCTTCTGGGATGCTTCATTTGGAGACGAGCGGCTTCGCAAAGCATTATACACTTTCAATTCCTTCTGGGATGCTTCGCAACTGGGATTGCAAAACGTTTCCTGCGTTCATCTGACCTAGTCCTCTTTCAATTCCTTCTGGGATGCTTCACGGCTATGACTTTGACTATGCAAAAAAGCTCTTTGACTTTCAATTCCTTCTGGGATGCTTCTTTTGAGGACGGGCCGGAGGTTGCCGTAGTCGTCTACCGTGTCTTTCAATTCCTTCTGGGATGCTTCAATCTACCGTGCCTTGATGGCCAATGGCGTTTTGAACTTTCAATTCCTTCTGGGATGCTTCAACAGTAACACCGCCACTACCGCCGTTTATTTGTATAACGTCTCTTTCAATTCCTTCTGGGATGCTTCAGCTCTGCCACCGAAGCCACTCTTCATATTCCTCTTTACTTTCTTTCAATTCCTTCTGGGATGCTTCCAAAGACAAAGATAGCGAATAGAAGGGATCTATATGGCTTTCAATTCCTTCTGGGATGCTTCATCGTGTGCCACCTCTTTAACCATATATAATGGTTTCGACTTTCAATTCCTTCTGGGATGCTTCTGGGAGGGGGGTGGGAAAATTGGCACAACCGCCAAAAAGCTTTCAATTCCTTCTGGGATGCTTCAGAAAAGGAAGAGGTGAACACTTATGGTAACCTTCAGCATCTTTCAATTCCTTCTGGGATGCTTCTATACACAACTGACATAACCATTAGGATAGGTCTGACTTTCAATTCCTTCTGGGATGCTTCCGCTATTGACGTTGAGGACAAGTGCTTTGCTTCCGGTACCTTTCAATTCCTTCTGGGATGCTTCCGCCTTAATCGAGAAACTCAATCGCTTAGACAAGGCGTGAACTTTCAATTCCTTCTGGGATGCTTCCACGTGGGTTGGCGATAGAGGCTATCGCTGAGGAGATAACTTTCAATTCCTTCTGGGATGCTTCGCTACCACGGCTATGACGGCGAATATGCTCGTAAGCTTTTCTTTCAATTCCTTCTGGGATGCTTCAGCGAAATGCTAGCATTCACTGTGACGGAAGGGAATATTACTTTCAATTCCTTCTGGGATGCTTCTTGAGATGGTTCCGCTCAGAAGTACTTTAATTTTCTTGACTTTCAATTCCTTCTGGGATGCTTCATGGGCCAGTATTCGGGTGAGAAAAAGATGATAATTAGATTCCTTTCAATTCCTTCTGGGATGCTTCTAACTTATTACAATTTCGACATAGTTGTTCAGCAAAACACTTTCAATTCCTTCTGGGATGCTTCAAAGGAAGAGCCTAATTATCAAGAATGTAAAAAGCTTAACTTTCAATTCCTTCTGGGATGCTTCATAATATTTGAAGATGAGAGTCTTCGTAAATTATTATACACTTTCAATTCCTTCTGGGATGCTTCGTGTAAAAAGAAATAATATAATCGGCTTGTTTATACCCAATCTTTCAATTCCTTCTGGGATGCTTCTACGTTTATGGGTGACCGCACTAAATCATAGGCTATCTGTCTTTCAATTCCTTCTGGGATGCTTCATTATCTAAATTTGTGGTTTCCCAAGAAGAGACCCTGCCCGTCTTTCAATTCCTTCTGGGATGCTTCAGCGGTCAGAAAAAAGACGAAGGCAACCAGGTCAATCGCACTTTCAATTCCTTCTGGGATGCTTCAAAAGCGGTTGACCCCACTGACGTTTTCCCCAACTGGGACTTTCAATTCCTTCTGGGATGCTTCCTCATCCTCCGCTAGCACAATTTTGGGGGAAACATAATTTTCTTTCAATTCCTTCTGGGATGCTTCGGGGGAGCGAAGAAGGTAGGGGAAGCTGTAATTCAGGGTGGCTTTCAATTCCTTCTGGGATGCTTCTAGTGACCGACATAGCGGGGTGGTATGGCGATGATGTGGTCTTTCAATTCCTTCTGGGATGCTTCCACCTTGGGTATCATGGGCAATAATGTGGGCAGGGTCTTCTTTCAATTCCTTCTGGGATGCTTCCCCCGTGGTGTTATGCATTGATGCCTACACCCCCCAAGGCTTTCAATTCCTTCTGGGATGCTTCAACAATGCTTAAGTTTGTTAAGGGCGTTGGAATTAGCTAAGCTTTCAATTCCTTCTGGGATGCTTCGATTTATCAGCATTTGGCGATTTGCTGAGGGGTGCCATAAACTTTCAATTCCTTCTGGGATGCTTCTTAGTTGGTGGTAGCGGAGTAGGTAAGTCGTCGACGGTAACTTTCAATTCCTTCTGGGATGCTTCCTAGACTCACACAAAATGCTTTGGGTTACCTTAGTAGTGTCTTTCAATTCCTTCTGGGATGCTTCAACGCCTTTCAAAAGGGAAGCGACATCGCTTTCGGCATTGCTTTCAATTCCTTCTGGGATGCTTCGTGGGCAGGGTCTTCGTCCAGTGCCACACCTAATACTTTCCTTTCAATTCCTTCTGGGATGCTTCCACACTGTGCACATGGTGGGAGTTGTGGGTTTCCACCACACTTTCAATTCCTTCTGGGATGCTTCGGTTAGAGGAAGGAAAGGTATTATCCAAAGAGGAGATCTTTCAATTCCTTCTGGGATGCTTCCAAGACACATCGGATTACCAACACACATCGGATTACCAACCCTTTCAATTCCTTCTGGGATGCTTCCTAGCGGTGTTTCCGCTAATATTTGCGGGCATTGTGAATCCAAGACACATCGGATTACCAACACACATCGGATTACCAACCCTTTCAATTCCTTCTGGGATGCTTCTAAGGGAATTATGTCAAAAGGAGGGTTTTACCTCTCCTTCCTTTCAATTCCTTCTGGGATGCTTCGGGGGTCAAAATGTTTAGGGTGGATGTTTTTGATTGGTTCTTTCAATTCCTTCTGGGATGCTTCCTTGCTAGATGTCCAAATGTGCCCACAAACGGTAGGGCCCTTTCAATTCCTTCTGGGATGCTTCATGTTAAGTTTTAGATTGGAGGAAGGACGTGTTTTAAGTGCCTTTCAATTCCTTCTGGGATGCTTCGTCAACGAAGTCCCCATAGGTGGTTCATTCTCTATTCTTCTTTCAATTCCTTCTGGGATGCTTCTACAAGTACACTACTGTTGTGCACATAATAAGCCCGCCTTTCAATTCCTTCTGGGATGCTTCGTGGTGAAGTTAATAACCGTGGGTCAGGATGGTAATACCATCCCTTTCAATTCCTTCTGGGATGCTTCAACGACTTCGTAAAGTGTTGTTCAAGAAATTTGTGGAAATCTTTCAATTCCTTCTGGGATGCTTCTTAGTTAACATGGATAAGGACGTTATCGAAGTCCGTGACTTTCAATTCCTTCTGGGATGCTTCATCGAAGGGACGGGAGGAGTCATAGGAGGAGACGTTAAACTTTCAATTCCTTCTGGGATGCTTCCGCACAGCGTAATACCAAGTTTATCTCTTTTTTACTATAAAAACTTTCAATTCCTTCTGGGATGCTTCGGAGGAAGGCATCCTCCAATATCTCAGTCTGTGTTTTATTCACTTTCAATTCCTTCTGGGATGCTTCTGCGATATTGTCCCATCCTTCGCTATGGCGATACTATGCACTTTCAATTCCTTCTGGGATGCTTCGCATCAGCCTCCCTTTTAGGGCATGAGGAGATCCAGAACTTTCAATTCCTTCTGGGATGCTTCGGATTGTAAACGGGGCCTTTTATGATGTTGTCCAAACACACACTTTCAATTCCTTCTGGGATGCTTCCGGGACAACCCCAGAAGATGCCGTGGAGAAGGCAGCCGACTTTCAATTCCTTCTGGGATGCTTCGTGGTGTGGGGCTGTGGCTCCACGGCAGAAGATGCCGTCTTTCAATTCCTTCTGGGATGCTTCCGCCTGCTGGAGGTTCAGGAACTGCAGTCGGAGCTGAACAACTTTCAATTCCTTCTGGGATGCTTCTTTATTACATTCCGTATTTGGCGATGGCTATTCTCTTGTATAGAGCTGAACAACTTTCAATTCCTTCTGGGATGCTTCACTAAATGCACTTGACAAGAAAGTCAATGAGGTAATGAGCTTTCAATTCCTTCTGGGATGCTTCAGCAAGGGAGTTAAGCGATTATTACATTATATTAAATATCTTTCAATTCCTTCTGGGATGCTTCTGCCAACCCTCGTCTTTCATCCCCTTCTTATACAAGAGCTTTCAATTCCTTCTGGGATGCTTCAACAAGAAGAAAGACAAAGAGAACCTCGAGGAAACATCGACTTTCAATTCCTTCTGGGATGCTTCAGCAAACTTCATATTTCACTAACATTCATAGTATGCTTCCCCCATATAAAAATTACGGATATAAGCTATCTCTTCTTGCGAACATTTTTGTCACTCTCAACACAGTC
>Ga0208006_100208_pt1 | contig 25132 bp, 32 predicted proteins | sample ECH_Bnyco_MetaG_FD_187131 | JGI IMG/M metagenome (GOLD analysis project Ga0208006, IMG submission 187131) | Hot spring microbial mat communities from Yellowstone National Park, Wyoming, USA - ECH_B nyco_MetaG (SPAdes) (version 2) | ecosystem: Environmental > Aquatic > Thermal springs > Hot...
CTTTAGCCATTAAGATAAAAACTTTCTATAAGGGGCCATTTACAGCTCACGGAAGGGGACTTCCGTCCCCTTAACCCCCATAAATTTAAACAAAGTTCTAATGGGCGATAACTAAAATATAATATATATTATTAGATAGATTGATAATACATAATATATGGTCTTCTGATCAGATGGTAATAGCGTTTTTAAGCTTCTTCATTGCATACTCATAATCTTTTGAAACTATGTAAAATACAGGGTAAGAGCCCCACTTGAGCGCAACCTTCGAAATATATTCCTCCACCTCGTTCGAGCTTCCGGCTGCTATGAGCCTGCTCAGGGCTTCATCCGGTACAGCCTTTTCGGCTATTTCAAGCTCCTCGCTTGAAGGCGGCCACCCCCTTATCAGTGACCTTACTTTTTCAATCGTTTCATGGTCCACGCTGGATCTGAAAAGCCCAGGCGCCATGAAAAAGAACTTTGCCATGAATCTCTTTGCATCAGAGGTAGAGCCGTCCCTGTTCAGCGATATAGCTATCAGCTGAAATGATCTTTTGTTCCCTATTATTCTGTGTGCTGTTTCAATGTAGTTCAGATCTGTCAGAAAGTTCAGGATCACTCCGTCTGCTATTTCAGCCCCGAGCGATAGCATCTTTTTTCCTGTTGCGGCAAGGTAAATCGGCACGTTCAGCTTTCTTTCAGTCCTGGCGTTTTTGAGAGTTATGAATGCCCCGTTAAAATTAACGCGCCCACCGCTCATAAGGAGCCTGAGCGATGTTATGAACTCTCTCATTTCATTAAGAGGTGATACCTTCTTTACGCCAAAGTTTGAAAGGATCTCTTCTCCGCTGGCTACTCCTAGCATTACCCTGCCCGGAGCAAGGGAGCTCATCGTGTTGAGCGCAGCCGCTACAGTTCCCACGTTCCTTGTATACGCATTTATGGCGCAGCTTCCGATTTTGAGCCTTTCTGTAATCATCAGCGCCATGCCCATCAGCACAAGCGCATCCCTGATCCCCGCGTGCTCCCCGAACCACACGGAATCGTAGCCGAGGCTTTCAGCAAGCTTTACGATTTTTAATTCATCATCAACGCTTCTTTCTTCCCCCAGCAGTATGCCCGCCTTTTCTTTCTTCAACAAACGCCTTCGGATTTATTTCTTTTAACTTATTAAAAAATTTCACTCTGAACTCCTCACCGCCCTGAACAGTAGATCAAAACTTTTTTAGTGCAGGATGGCTGTTTAACGTTATGGCAATAAACAGCATCCTGCGATCTAATAATGGTAACAAGTACTTATTATGCATTTATGAATCTATCGACAAGGCTATGAATATAAAGGCTCGAGATAGAGAATCAATAAAGTAATAGTTCTTTCTTCAATAACGAACTCTTATGTTGAGGGTACTGCTTCATCAATTGATGTATGCGGACAGACTGTAAGGAGCAACCTAAAAGAGCAGCATAGCACGTTCTAAAGTACAATGAAGAAATAATAAAGAAGATGAGGGAAATGGGGCGTTCAGAAAGCCTATAATCGTTGCCATGGACTGGCACGACATAATGTTCTACAGCTAAAGCTGAAGGAGTAAAAGGGACTAATCATAATCAGTTCGCAACGGCAGCTGTCGTTATGGGAGATGAAAAGTTAACAGTTGCTGTTACGCCTGTAAATAACGAAAGCAAGGTTGAACACGTAAGAAGGCTTTTATCCAAGGTGTTTGAGCTTGGCATAAAGGTTAAATTTTTGCTTTTAGATGCAGTACACAGTTGATATAATAAATTACCTTAAAGCAAAAGGGAAGTTCAAAGATGGGGATGACTTACAAAACGAACAGCAAGAGGAAAAGGCCAGATGAACAGGCAACAGTTAGGATTGTAGCTGTTAAAGACAGAAACGAACTGTTAGTTTTCGTAACGAACACAGACCTTAAGCCTAAAGCTATAAGAAGGATGTTCAGAAAGAGGTGGGCCATAGAGACTTCTTACAGGATGATAAACCAGTTTTTGCCAAAGACGACGTCAAAGCTTTACAGCTTAAGGAAGCTTTACTTCTACCTTGCAGTTCTTTTATACAACATGGGTTTTTATTAACTATAAAAGGTAACAGTTCAGTAAGCATGTATGTTAAGTTTTTATTAATGATTGAAGCTTTAATCTCTAACTTATACGTTAAAATATTCAGATAGCTTTTATTTTAAACATAATGAGATAACTTTACTAGCTTAAAACATGCTTTATTTTTGGCTTAAAGCGCTATTTTTATAACATAATTAGGGGAATCAGCGCAATTTGATGGCTTGTTTAGCCTTGCCTAAAGCTTTTTGAACAAAGATCGCATTTAAAATCTAGTTTATAATCTGGTAAGATAGCAAAAAACATCATAAAAATCAACAAAAGTTTTGATCTACTGGTAAGGGCGAGGTAGTTTACTTTGCTTGCGAATAGTTAATACAAAAATAGAACTTAAAACGATACTATTTTAGCAAATACGAACTTTTTGGTGCAAAATTTTGGCAGAAAAATTTAAATTTACAATACGTAATATAGATATGCAGGCTGCCGACGTCATAGATCTTTATAAAAAGGGTTTAAACGTTAGCCAGATATCCAAGATTCTGAACGTTTCAACAGTTACAGTTTACAAGCTTTTGCACTCTGCTGGGATGGTTACTGACAGAAGAAGAAAGAGCGACTTAGAACTTGTCTCTCAGATTCTTGAGTTAAACGGTTTTGCAAAGGTCAAAGATATAAAAATGGGAAAAAGGTTGCAGAGATTGATCAGCGGAACCTTTCTTATAACTCTCAACTTTGGCGTTGGAAGCGTCGGCAGGAAGTATTCAAGTACTGAATTTTTCGGGTTCAGACCACCCAACATGCATTTCCTTATAAAGGATTATGAAATGTACAAAATTCATGTATCGAAGCTGCTTGAAGGATTTTTCCTCGAAAAAAACAAAAATGCTCCCAGAGGTCTGAGGGTTGCTTTTACAAGGTTCCTCAGATCTTACGGCCTCGAAATTGTTGATCCAAAAGCCTATTCGTTCTCAAACTGAATTTTTTATTCTAGGGCGTGTTCTGAAAGTCAGCTTTGCTTTTTTCAGACTATGTGCAGCAGAATTTTATGGCAACGCCTTAAATAATTTAAAAATGATTCTGGAATAAGGTTTTATTTAAATAAAATTTATGTATAAATCATTTTTTAAATATTATTAACCGGAAGCTATCTATATGGAAAGAAAGGCTTCGGGTCTGAGAAAGGCTATGAAGATATCGGATGTGTTAATGTACGATACGCTGACAATATCATTCTTTTCGATGATGTGGTTTCTGCTTTATGCATTTCAACCTGTTGCGTTCCCTGATGGCAGCATACTGATCGGCATGGTAGCCCTTCTGGCTGTTTCTATCCCGTTCTTTTACAGCTACTATGCGCTGAGCAAAGAACTGCCCCTTGCAGGAGGGGATTATGTGTTTCAGAGCAAGATAATAAATCCCGGGGTTGGTTTCGTCACAACGTTTACGGGATGGGTTCTCTGGCAGCTCTTCTTTCTGGCATGGTTTGGCTATTACATAGTTGACGTTCTGCTGATTCCGCTGATTTACTATTTAAATCTGAATCCCGAAGCCATAAGGCTGATATCCTCTCCTTATTCTATCTTTGCGCTTACAGCTGTGTTGTTTGTTCTGGCATTCTTTCTGGTTACAAGAGGTCTCGAGCTTTACGTAAAAGCACAGAAACTGTTTTTCGCTCTGATGGTGCTCGGGGGAGCTTCAGCCATCATCATAACAATCTTACATCCAGAGTACAGCTTGCACATAATTATTCCGAACAGTGCCAAGAGCATAATGGATACTTTTGGCACTTGGTCACTGGGCTGGGGGGCTCTGGGCTATGGTATGTGGTCGGTTTTGAACAACGAAGAAATATCTGGAGTAAGGGACAAAAAATACTTTTTAGCTATGGCTGCATCGGCGATCCTTAACGTTGCTTTTGTTACAGTTATCTGGGAAGGTCTGAAAGCAAGCCTGGGGTATTACTATATCAGTAGCGTTTCTCAGGATTGGTTTTCGGGTAATCTCACCAGCATTTACAGCTTAGTTGGAGGGCCTTACTATACGGCTATGATGGTTAAAATCAGGCCAAATCCGGTTCTTTTTTTCTTACTTATAGCCGGCGCCACAGCCTCCATGTTCCAGGTGATGGTCGCTATAATGATAGGGGCTTCGAGAGTTATACTTTCCCAGGCTCTTGATGGTGTACTTCCGAGAAACCTTTCGGTCGTAAGCGACAGGACGCACTCTCCTGTTCTTGCAGCAGGTTTCGGGCTCATAGTATCTCTTATCTGGCTCTATCTGATAGTTTTTGTACCGGCCATAGGGCCTTACTTTGTTTCAGTGGTGTTCGCGACGCAGATAACCTGGATGTTCACGATGCTTGCTGGAGTTATTATGGGATTCAGAAAAATATCATCTGGCTTAATTGCTTCAAGCGTTACGGGCCTTCTCCTTAACGCGTTCATAGCTTTCCTGTACATAGCCTATCCCCAGCTTGGGTTTACTTCGAAGAGCTCTATAGAAGTGGTTGCAGGGGTTACGACTGGGGCAGCCGTTTATTATATCATAAGAGATTTTTGGAACAAAAAAGCGCACGGCTTCTACTTTGAAGAAACTTACAGGCATGTTTCAGCATAAAGCCAAAAAATTGCAAAATAAATAATCCCGGGCAAAGGAGATGTTTGATAAAAAGAACAACAAACTTCGCCATTCAGGGAGCGGAGAGGGGGTCAGTGATCTTATGCAACAATTTTTTCGGTCAAAAAGAACAAAAATGAAAAACATTTGCGCGTATAAAAACGTTTTTTGCGCGTTTGAGATGCAGCTTTTAAAAATTCTTCAGCATAGTATAAAAATGCTCGTGAGCTGTTTCTTTTATGTATTACGATATGCAAAAGCCGTATTTTGAGCTGAATAAAAACGATATTACAGTAAGGGTAGGAAATACGCCTGTTATCAGGATAGAGGTTAACGGGGTAGAATTTTACGCTAAAGCTGAATGGTTCAACTATTTTGAAATACTGAACAGCGGGTTCGTGCACGGCTCAATCAAAATGAGGGCAGCCTATTATATGGTAAGGGATTACATAAACAGGTATGGTTCTATCAACAAAACCGTGGTCGAACCAACCAGCGGAAATACAGGGATAGCCATGGCGGCTTTAGCGAAGCTTTACGGCTTCAGGTTCATGCCTATTGTATCTTATAAAGTAACAGATGAAGTCAAGAACATACTGAATTCTCTTGGATCTCCTCCTATTGAAGTTGACGATAACCTGTGCCCGAGGGTGAGCAACACGGATACAGACCAGGCTATAGCGCTGGCAAAAAGCTACGCGCTGAGCCCCGCTACCAGGGACAAGTACGTCTGGTTGAACCAGTATGAAAACGAAGCAAACCCTAAAGCCCATGAAGAAACAACCGCAAAAGAGATACTTAGCTTCGGAAACGGGATAGAAGCCGTGATAACAGGCATAGGTACAGGAGGTTCTTACGTTGGACTGAAGAGGGGGCTTAATGGAAAAGGAATAGAAGTCATAGGGGTTCAGCCGCAGCGCAACCACAGGATACAGGGGCTAAGGAACCTTTCAGAATCAGCGCTGGTTCCGAAGATACTTGAAGGCGAAGCAGACAGGGCTTCTGAGTTTCCCATTGTTAGGGATGATGACGCATTCGACATGGTGAGAAAGATCTTTACAGAATACGGGATCCTTCTTGGACCTTCATCAGGAATAACGGCATGGTACGCATACCAGCTGGCCAGAAAAGGCAGGAAGGTAATGGCGATCTTCGCAGATACAGGGCAGAACTACAGAGGGCTATACGAAAGCATCGGGCTGAAAGCTGATGGCTATGACTTCAAAACTATGTACAGCACAAAATGTCTACCCCTAGCCTGAGCTGAGCGTCTGTAAACGTTAGCAAACTTTTATTAGAAATAAACTAAATTGAAGGGCATGGCAGTAAAAGAAATTTATCAGACAAGCGTAAAAGTTTATGACACAGATTTTCAGGGGATAGCGCATTACGCTTCCTATTACAGGTTTTACAAAACGAACGAAAGCCTCGCCTCTTCTAGAGGCGGGGATGCTGAAATAATTTTTCCTTGCTAACGTGTTTTCTCATGAAAAAGGCTAAAGTATTCATATACTTTAATTAGCATAAAATAACAAAAAGCATGAGTCGATCAAACACGGTACGCATCATTGCTGGGAAAGGAAACAAAAGCTAAACTAACGGCTCTCGGAAAGGCATTCGTTGATTGCTGGAACGAGGTTAATAAGTTGAGGCTTGAGCAATATAAAAAGCACGAGCCTGTGGATTTTAATAAAACAGAAAAAAATCGTCTATGAAAAATTCAAAGCTATATTGCATGGGGCAAACGTTCAGCAAGTAACGCGAAAGAACGCTTCTGCATGGAAATCTTTTTTTGAGCTAAGCAAAAAGAAGAAAGAAGGGGAATTGCCTAAGTGGATGAAGCCTAAGCCTCCACATAAAAAGAGAGATGATTTTTTTGCTGATAAGAAATGACAGGTACAAAATTGAAGGAAACGAAATATTCCTCATGGATTTCAAGCTGAGGCTCAAGTTCATTAGCAAGCTTAAGTGGGTCGGCAAGCAAGGAACCCTTGAGATATTTTACGATAAAGTAAGGAAGAAAGTGGTACGCAAGAATTCCTGTGAGCGTTAAAGTAAATAATAAACCAAAAGGCAAAATGAAGGCAGGCATAGACCTAGGCGTTGTAAACCTTGCAACCGTTGCTGTTGAAGACGGCTCGTGGATGTTTTTTAAGGGCGGTTCAGTGCTTTCTGAATTTAAGAAGATAACAAAGCGCATTTCAATAGAAGAAAAGAGGCTTGCAAGGCACGGCTTGAAAACTAGCAAGAAGCTTGAAATGTTGTACAATAAGCGCGCTCTTTTGCTAAAGAATGCTAGAGAAGGATAAGCAAGGGAAATCGTAGAGATACTGTATGACAAAGGAGTGGGGGAAATATACATCGGCTACCCAAAGGGCATAGCTCAGGATAAAGGAAATGAAAGGAACACAAACTTCTGGAGCTATTCTGCAATAATAAAGCGAATCAAGGACATAGCACAAGAATACGGAATAAAGGTAAAGCTTGTGGATGAAGAAAATACATCTAAGGCGCGTTCCCTGTGTGGGGAAATTCACGAAAACGGAAGGATAGAGAGAGGCTTGTTCAAGTGTCCTCACACAGGGAAGGTAATAAACGCTGATCTGAACGGAGCAATAAACATTCTACATATCCCCGAGTCCGTTAAGGATAGGGGTAAGTGGCTGAAGGCACAGCCTGTGGTCTATCGCTGGACTAGCAGAGCGGGGTGGGTAACCGCTAGCTATGAAGTCATGAAGATGAAGGCGATAAACCAAGAACCTATGATCCGCCTTGAAGGAACCATCGCCTTTTAAGGCGGGGAGGATGTCAGCTGGTCATGGTCTGTGTCGATCCCAGGGTCTGGAAGTCAACGGAGATACCAGGGGATCTGGTAGAAAAGCTCAAAAAAGCAGAGCAGACAGAAAGCTCAGGTTCTCAGCCATGAGGTCATGACAAAAAGTTTTTTCTTATATATGGCGTCCGTGAGTTTCTGGAACTGATAAAGCTCAGAAGCTGAACCTATTAAGGAGGAGCTTTCTGAATTCAGCTGGTTTAAGGCCTTTTTCGAGGCCATGCAGAGCTGTCATCAACCCCTCTCTGGGAAACCCCTCCATCCTGGAAGCTAGCTCTTTGAGCAATTCTCTGTCAACCCTGTAGAACCTGTCTGCAACAAAAGGGAAGGCGAACTTTTCCACTATGAGCTTCCATTCGTTCTTCTTGCATGGAACAGACAGGGAGCTGATCTTTTTGTGGTAGGTAAGCGCAGCGGGAAACCTGATTGATGAAAACCCCTTTCTGATAGCCCTGAGCGCTATCTGGGTTTCTATATAGCTGGCAAAAACGCTATACGTAAACGCCTTAAAACCTCTATAGACCGAATCCTTAATGCTCATGTTTACCCCCGCTATTGCCAGCGTTTTTTCGTTGTTCCTGTGCTCGTGCCTGTCTACGCTCAGCCCGGTTTTTGTAAGATAACCAACGTATTCTCTGAAAATGGGATCGGCTTCCTCCATGAAAGGGGTCCCCTTAAACAGCTCAAAAGCAGCGTTCGGATAGTTGCGCCAGTACTTTCCGGTTATTAGGCCTCCAGCTATACCAGCTTCCGGGTTCTTTATGTGAAAGTTAACGTGATCTTCAACCCAGGTTTTTCCTGGGCATGCGTCATCATCTGTAAACAGAAGGATGTCTGAATCTGAGATCTGAAAAGCTATGTTGTACGCTTCTTCAAGAAGCCCTCTTTTCTGCTCGATAAATTTCATGTCAAGTTTGCTGCGGTAATCTTCAACCGTCTTTCTCATCTCGCCCCTGTATATCAGAACAACGTTGAAGTCCGTGTATGATTGCTGGCTTATGCATTTAAGCGTCCCCTCGAGGGTCCTCCTGAGAACTGAGGGCACTGCTACTGTAACTTTCAACGATGTTTAAATCTCTAGCAATATATTTAACTTTTTATGGTTTTCAATTTATTTCTCTTATCTGGAAATTATTTCATGACCTTAAACGTATAGCTGATAAAAGCAAATTAAGCAGATTTTTGCTAAACCTAATGAAGAAGTATGGGCGTAGCATGCTTAGCGAAGATCAGGTCAAGTGGATCGTTAATGCTAAGCTTAAAGGAAAACTTACTAACAGGGAAATTGCAAGCGTGCAAGGCGTATCAACCAGAAGGGTACAGCAGCTTTACAGCGAATACAAAAGTACAGGGGTTATTCATATTCAGAAAAAGGCTGGAAGGCATAAACAGCCTTTACCTGAGCAAGTTAAATATTAAACCAAATGCCCTGAATCTGGAAACCTGTTTATGTCCCCTATTTCGCTGATTATGAAAAGCGCAGAGTAGAACGATATTCCTGGAATGCTCATCAAAAGCTTTGCATCTTCGTTGTCATTTGCAATCTCCTTTATCCTGTTTGATATGTCTTCTATTTCCTTGTTCAACACTTCAAGGAAGTTTAAGTAGCCGTTTATCTTGTAATCGTTCAGCTCTCTTAAAGTTTTAATGAATTCTTTTGTGAAAGGAGTTCCATCAATCTTTATGTTGTACATCAGCAAATGAGCGTGTATTCTGTTCTTTATTATTGACCTAACTCTTACAAGGCTTGCCCTGTGCTATCTCCCTTAGCTGCATCAATTCCATAGGAGGTATGCTTTACGCTATATATCCTCCCCTTAGTAAATTTGCAAGAGTAAGAGAATCTACCTTATCTGTCTTTACCTTTGATTCAGCTATTGCCTTAGTTTTTAGTGGGTTTGATAAGGTAACGTTGTGCCTTTCAGATAATATCCTATATGCCCAGTACCATGTTGAAGAGCTCTCTATTGCTATGTACGATCCAAACGGTATTGAGTCTGAAAAGTTCCTTAGGCTATCTGGTTCAGACTTTATTTTTACTTCATTTAGTACAGTGCCATTTTCATCCATTAGAGTTGCATTTATAGTTGCCTTATGAAGATCCAATCCAACGTACATGTGTTTTATGTCAACTGATTTCCTAATATCCTTAAATCCTGCTCGCATATTACTAGTTTACAAGATGACTGCAGGCAGAACAGTTCAGGCTTCTCCAGAAGGCACAGCTATGCTGACGCCCTTTCCGGATTCAACCCCCCAGATGTACCACACTATAGCTGCCGTTAAACCCAGAACCCACCAGACAACGTTCAGGAGCATGTACTGCGGCAGGGTAAGCGTTGATCCTATGTATAGAAAAGGAATGGACAGAAGAAAAGTAATTCCTCTGTTAAGCCCTAAAAACGTGCCTCTTTTTGTTGTCGGCCAGATTTCAGATTTAAGAGAGTCAGCAGATTCCCAAGCAAGCTGTGGCCACACTTCAGCCAGTATCAGGAAAACCCAGAACGCCGATAAATTTTTTGACCACAGCGGGACGAACGCATAAAACATCAAAAAGCTGATCATCGAAAGAAGGTATGAAATTACAAGGAGCCTCTTTTTGCTCCACCTGTCAGCTCCAAGTCCTAAGAAGCCTCCGAAAAATGCTGCAAGGGTTCCTATCATGAGTATTTTAGGAACAAGTCCGGGATAGAAAACTGGTCCCAACGTATACGTAACAAGACCGTAAGTTACAGTGTTTGTCTCTGCCAACACAAGAGCTATAACGAACCTGAAAATTGTGCCCCTTACGCTCTTTATTTTTTCAGTTTTTACCTGAGCAGTTTTTGCGGATAAAGGTTGCGCAGCTTTCTCTGCATTTAAAAACTGTTTATCATTCAGCAGTACCGCAGTTATTTTTGTATTGAAATATTTTCTGGCTTCGTTTTCTGCGTTCGAGCTTTTTCCAGAAGCTTCCAGCCATCTTATTGATTCAGGCATGTGGTACCTTATAAAGACTAGAAGGCCCACTATTATGAGCACCAGGATGCCAGCTACTTCTTTGCTAAACGCCGGCGAAGATGTAAAGCTGAATGAAGCAACAATGCCAGAAATAACCGACCCGATCTCTATGGTGTCAAGGGTTATCATGTATGCTTTGTTTCTGTGCTTTCTGGGATAGTACTCGTGCATAGCAGTCATTATTACGTTCTGCTCAGCCCCTCCCGCAAATGTAAGCAGTCCAACGGACAGCAGAGACAAAAAATAGTCGTACGTAGCTATGATAAGAATGCCCGCTATGGCAAATACACTCATCGATATGTAAAAGGATTTTTTTTCTTCCTATCCTGTCAGTTATCGGTCCGAACACTATAACTCCTACAGCAAGCCATAAAGATGACCACATAACTGCGAGCACTCTGAAGAAGACTGGCAGCGTGAACCAGGTCGAAACGACAGAAGAAAGGGCAAACGAGTAACCCTCCAGTATCATTCCAACAGAAAAAGAAACAAAAATCCACCAGTGTACTTTTGTCCATCCGGTTTCTTCTATTTCTGATGCTATTTTGAACCGATCCATGCCGACTTTATAAAATTAAAATCGTTTATATAAAAATATTTGCCGACATTTATTACAATTTAATTAAAAATACCCACGATAAACGTCGCTAAAAACATTACAGCATCGATTATGATGAAACAAAAAACTGCATTTATTTAAAAATTACGATCAAAAATTTTTGTAATGCTTAAGGCGTGTATCCTGAATATTTAGCTGCATAGTCTCCAATTACTGGGGCCTTTACATCCTCCCCGTTGTAAGCCTTAACTGCTATGTACATGCCGTAAACCCATATCAGGAAGACCAGAAATGGGCCCAGAAACGGCACAAAAAACAGTATCAAATCCAGCACTATAGCTGTTATGCCAAGAAATATGGCCTGCAGCGAATGAAATTTTATTCTGTTATTTTTCTGCCCTTCGGTGAGGAAAATTATTAACCCTGTTATCCAGGTTAAGATGTACGTGAAAATATAGATTATGTTGCCCCTTTCTTTTTCCATCCTTTAACATTTTTTTACCTAAATATAAATCTTTTGTAGCTTAATGACCGGCAAACTTCGAAATTGTTTCTACATTTTTGTTTAAGATGGCTTTTTACCGAATTTTTAATCTTTAAAAAATGTTACAGGGCTCATTTTTTCAGTGCCTTTTAGGAGTGCCGGATAAAGCTAAAATTTATATTTTGTCCTCGGCTAAAATTAAACATTTTGCAAACTACCCATCCCTTACGGACGAGTTCTCAAGCGAATAAAGATGAAAATATGCGTTCTTATCTTAGTGTTCAGCTTATTGCTGATAGCTTATGCTCCGCCCTATGCGCATTAAGTTGCAGTTCAGCCAGTTTACTATGTACCGCTGATCCCTTCTCGCCTTTCAGGACGGGAATGAGTTCAGCATCAATTTTGATGATAAATTGTAAAGATGCCATGGACACGCCATTGTTAATATATGATAATTTTAAAATAATATATAACTATATCATCGTAAAAAAATATAATAATAGGCATCGAATTTGCGCAGTTTCTTAAATCATCTTTCCGTAAGCAAATCAGCCTGTTAACTTTTCCGGTTCTGTTTTTATACATGTATGTGCAAATAAATATAGATTGGCTGAAAGGTTCAGGGCTATAGCTCTTGTTGATTTTGATTACTTTTACGCTCAGTGCGAAGAGCTCAGGCATCCAGAGTACAGGGACAAGCCGATAGCGGTCTGCATGCTTACAAGCAGGGATTCAGGCGCTGTTGCTTCCGCAAACTACGTTGCCAGGAAGTCCGGCGTAAAATCAGGCATGCCTGTTTCAAAGGCAAAATCCCTAGCTCCTGACATCGTCATTCTTCCTGTCGATATAGCCCATTATCAGCAGGTAAGCAGTTCAGTAATGAACAGGCTAAGGGAAGAGTTCAGGACCGTTGAGCAGGCAAGCATAGACGAAGCTTACATTGATCTGGGCGAGCTGAGTAAAGCTGAAGCTGAAACGGCAGGGGTCAGGATTAAACAGATCGTAAAGGAAGCCGGAGGAATAAAGTGCACTGTTGGCATAGGCCCCAGCAAGCTCATAGCCAAGATGGCCTCTGATAAAGCCAAGCCAGATGGGCTCATGGTTATCTCTCCTGAAGAAGTTGATTCCTTTCTTGAGTCTTCAAAGCTAGAAGAGATCCCGTACATAGGTCACAAGACTGCAGAAAAGCTCGGCTCCCTGGGCATAAAAACTGTAAGCGAAGCAAGGTCGCTGAGGGTAGAAGACCTGATAAAACTTTTCGGGGAAAAGAAGGGCATCATGATATACAAATTTCTGAGAGGCATAGACGAAAGAAAAATTGAGCTTGAAAGGAAAAGGAAAGAGTTCGAAAAGTTCGTTTCCCTCAAGGGAAAGGCTCCAGAGGAAGCCCTTGCTGAAGCTGCGAGAAAGCTTTACGAAAGGCTTGGGGGCAAATCTTTCAGGGAAGTTGGCGTGATAGTTATCTTCGATGACCTTACTGCGAGGACAAGGTCAAAAACTTTCAAGTATCCCGTCAGCTCCTTTGAAGAGCTGCTTTCTTCATCAGTAGAGCTCCTCAGATCTGTAGAAGCTGACTCTGGAGAAAAAAAGATCAGGAGGGTAGCTGTTAAGGTTTCCCGTTTTGAAAAGAAAGAAGGAAACCTTCTCGATTACCTGTCGTAAATGGATTACTTTGAAAATAAATAAATTTTTAGAAAAATTTTCAAAAATTATATATAATTCCTCATTCATATCATTTTTGTGAAAGTAACAGAAGCTGTAAAAAAGATAGTAGATGAAAACGTCCTCTACCAGATACTCCTTTCGAGCGGCCTTGCCAACCTGAACGCCATGGCCAGAGAAATAAAGAGCGCAGTGGATTCGATGACCGGCAAAGAAGTGAAGCTCAACACGATTGAGAAGGCTCTGACCAAGCTCAGCACAATCAAAACAGAATCCTACACAGTATCGACTTCAGGAACTGAAGTTGAGCTCGAAACTGGCATAAGTGAGGTCACTTACACCCCGGATGAGTTCAGCGGCGTCGACTTTACAAAGCTGATAATGGCCGTCATGGATGAAGGAAAGATCAAAGCAATAGTCAAAGGCGGCAACCAGGCGAGCGAGCTCGTCCTTCTTAAAGTCAAGTTCGTTGGGGCAAAGCACGATGTGCCATACCATCCTCTGATAATGGTGTTCAACGCCCTTAACGTAAACCTTCTTCACGCCTTCAGGTTTGACAGAAACGTTTACTTTATAATGCCCAGAAAAGATTCGGTAAAAGCCTTAAGCGTGATCGAGAAGTTAAGGTAAATGGCGGAAAACCGTTTTCGGGCTCTTTTGAAGCTCGGGCTTACTTCGTACGATATCAAGGTATTTCAGGCTCTTCTGAACGGCGGTTCAATGACCGCCCAGGAGATCTCAAGGTACTCTCATGTTCCCTATCCCAAAGTTTACAGCTCTTTAAAGAAGCTTGCTGAAATGAAGTGGATCAAAGAAGAAAAATCCTGGCCCTCAAGGTATTACCTCGCTCCCCCCGACGAGATACTCATGAGGTTCAAGGAGAAGGTCGAAAGCGATCTGAAAGAGTTTGAATCTTTCATAGAAAGCTCGGTTAGGCCAGTTTACAACTCAAGGGGGATAACGGAGAAATCAGACGTCTGGCTTGTCAACGGCTACAGAGCTGTCATGGAAACAGTAATCGAGGCGGTTAAGCTTGCAAAAGAAGAAGTAAAGATAGCTATGCCTTTTGAGCCCGAACAGAGCTTTTTTATGGATCTGAAAGATTCAGTCTACGATAAAAAAGACCTGAAAGTTAAAGTGCTGACTTCTTCAAAATCTTCGGGCTACATAAAAAAAGAATTACCTAAAGCGGAGGTAAGGATAAGGGATTCGATGTTCGGCGGAGGCGTCATATCAGATTCCAGGACCGTTGTCCTCATGCTTTCGATGTCCGAAGGCGACTACACAGCTATAGCTTCAAACCATCCTTATCTTGCCATGCTTGCTGACAGCTATTTTAACTACCTGTGGGAAGGTGCAGAAACAATAGTCTAGGGGTTTCGCTCTACGTAGGCGTACGTAGAGCTTGGGCTTGGGCTTCATGCAACCCCCTCACGAGTTCATCGGGAGTCTTCTGCTCCGCCCCTGTCAGGACGCACCAACCCATTCATATGCCTTCCACTTTACTGAAGGCATCATGGGAAGCGCCCTCCATCTTTTCCTAAAGGAGGTCTTGGGTCTTTGCTACCACCCTACTGCCCGTGCACACACAAATTTTTCATATCCAGAAATACATATAAACTATCTATTTTAAAACTGCAGACTACGGCAAAAACAGAATAACCGCTTCTGTACCGGGTTTTAACTCAGCCACTCTGCTTTGAACTCTGCCGATAAAGTTGGCTTTTACCGGATAAGTCGTGTTTTTCAGAAAAACAACAAGCCACCCTCCCATGTAATCAAAAGCTATATCCCCTTCTTTAAACGAAGCTTCAGGCTTTTCAGTTCCCGCCCTTACAGGCACCCTGAACATGTAGTAGTTCCCCCTGTTTATGGTTAGAGCCTTAACCCTGTTTGCCCTCAGAAGCTCGTTGATCGTTTTTGGATGGTTTGCAGCGTCGAGCGTCGCAGAAATTATTTCCTTTCCGTTATGAACGATAGACAGCCTAGGCACTCTCATCATCACCTTTTAAAGAAAAGGTCCCTATTTCTGAAGCGCGCATTTAAGTAAAATAGATAATGCTGAAAATATAAAGGTTAGCCTTTTTGCTTTCATCTTTTAAATCAGAGACCTCGTCCTAACCAGTAGATCAAAATTTTTAGCAAAAGATTGCGTTTTGCCGTTTTTGCAAACAATATGCAATTCTACGATCTAATAATGGTAAAGCGCAATAATATTTTTGAGACATAGAAAAATCTATAGATAATGCTTGTTTTTAAGCTTGTGCAGACAGTCTATTAAGAACAACCTGAAGCAGCATGACCCTTATAATGTATGAGTATAACAAATTCATATAAAAATTTTTGATCTACTGGTAAGGGCGGGTAGTTCACTTGTTCAAAATCATGTTTATCCTTTTTTCGCTGAAGTTGTTCAAAAGGTTTTGAATGAACTCAACGTCATAAACTATCTCGAGTGGATACAGGAGAGTTTTCTTTCCGTTGTATTCTTTCAGCACCATGAAATCAGGGGATATGAGGAACGCCTTCCTTTTGAAGTTAAGGGGCTGTTTAGTCTTCATAGCCCCGTAAAGCCCTGCCATCTCCCCTTTTGTATCAGATACAAGCTCAAACTTTATGCCTTTCTGTACTGCAAAATTAAAGTGTGTTTCCAGAGGGTCTGGGCTTACACCTATGAGCTCTACCCCGAACCCTTTAAGCCTGTCCATGTTGTTCACGAAAGCGCTTATGTCCATTTCACACCCTGCCGCAAAGTCCCTGTGGTAGAAGAACAGGATTACCCATTTGCCATCGTACCTTTCCCTTTCGAGGCGACCGTAAGTAGAAGGCAAAGGAAGAAACCGGGGCTCGTCTCCCTCTCTTATTCTCATTGTTTTTTATCTCATGTTTGGGCTTAATAACGTTGCTGATGTTTCTTTGATTTATCGTGTTAAGAACAGAAAATTTAAGAACCCAGCGCACAATCATATTACCCATGAGTCTTAAACTGCCACGGATGACCTTCGGTACAGCTGTTGTTATTCTGACGTTTGCGCTGCTGCTTGCCCTGAACTTTTACGTCAGAATAATGCCAGCAAGCTACGGTTTTTACCTAAACGAGTTTGACCCATACTATCATTATTATGTCACAAACGTTGTATATCAGGACCTTATAAAATACGGCCTTTCAGGCATAAGCAAATACTATCATACCATAGACTATAACTTCTGGTATCCATGGGGCAGAAACCTCGCGGCAACATCGCCATCTGGCCTTTACTTTCTGGTTGCTGTTATTTATATAATTCTCAGAGAACTTGGTTTAAGAATAACGCTTTATGAATTTGTAGCGATCATTCCAGTGTTTGTTGGCGTCCTAATTTCCATTCCAGCTTATTTTATATCGAAAAAGATAACTGGCAACAAGTACGTCGGTCTACTTGGAGTCCTTCTGTTATCATCTGTACCCGGCCTAATAATAAGGACAGACTTTGGCTGGTACAAGGGCACACCGTTTGCCTTTTTCTTTATGCCTCTTGTCCTGATGTTCCTTGTATACGCGTTTGAAGATCAGAATGTTCAGCAGAGCCTTTCAGCAAGGATTTCTGCATATTCACTTGTAGCTGGATTGCTAGTCGGGTACGCGCAGACTATGTGGGGTGGGACTGAGAACATGAACGGCGTTGTCGGGCTGGCTTTTTTGCTTGCCCCGATTTATATGAGACCTGGGAAATCAGGCTACTATATAACAAATCAGGTTGTACTCAATGAGCTCCTGTACACGGCAGGAGCTCTTGTAGCTGTTATTTATCCAGTGCCCGGTATATCCTGGGCATATTCTCCTACCATGCTCCTCCTTTATCTTGCTCTGGCTGTTAACGCGCTATATTACGTTAACGAAAGGATGAAGATAGTTAACAGGAAGACCTTTTTTGGCATACTTGTAGCCATAATGGTTGCGGGCATTGCGGGCGTTGCCTACGTGCTACCTCATCTGATAAACCTGAGGTACCTCTCTGCGTTGAACCCGCTTATAAGGGCAAAGCCTTCCGTGGTAAGCACTGTAGCTGAGCAGCTTCCGATTTCAGGAATAGAGACGCTTTTCACATACGGTGTTGGAGCACTTCTGGTTATGATAGCTGGATACTTTCTGACAAAAAGGAGGAGTATCGGTTCAGTGATAACAGCCTTCTTCCTTATATGGGGATTCTACACGGGGGCTTCTTTTGGTGAGCTGATGGACTTCATGGGGATAGCGATGGTCATAGGCGTTCCTCTCGGGCTGTACTTTGCTGTATCACAGATAGGTTCTAATTTTCATGAAAAGAAAGGCAAGAAAAAGTTTCAGGATGTAAGCTTTAAGTATGAAAAGGCTGCTGCGGCTGCAGTTCTGGTAGGGCTTACGGCTTTCCCTGTTTACCTCTGGATACCCCAGAACAACATGCCTGTTTCGATCGTGAACTCGGCAACGATCATAAATGGACCTGTACCCGCGTGGATTGATGCCCTTAAATGGATGTCAAACGCTTCAAACATGCCCCCGCATTCTGTTGTTGTAGCCTGGTGGGACTACGGTTACTGGATAACAGTTATGGGTAACCAGACAACTGTTATAGACAACGCTACGCTTAACAGCACCCAGATTGGGCTTGTCGCAAAGATGTTCCTTTCCCCTGTAAACCAGTCGATAAACATACTGCATAAATTCCATGGAAAGTACGTGGTCGTTTTTGCAACAGGGGCCAACGCCGGAATGATGACGAAAGACCCATACCTCTACAACTACATGCTTTCCGGTGAGCTTTACGGTATAGGAGGTGACGAAAGCAAGGTGCCTGCGATGATCGTATGGGCGGGCTGGACATCAAACGAGTCAAAGTTCGTTAACCCGCAGACGCACCTCTTAACATCATATTTCTGGAACAACACGCTTCTTGGAAAGCTAGAACCGTTAAGGTATGAAGGCTGGGGTCTTATAGATCCCTCAACAGGAATGGTCGTGGGCGTACAGCCTCACTATCAGCCAAACATGACCAGCTACTACCAGATACCTTTATGGGTATACTCTCCGTACTACTCTAACAACTCAACTCCTTTCAGGCTTGTCTACTCTTCGCCAATTCAGTACACGAGCAACGGGATGTGGGCTCAGGTTCTGATTTACGAGTATGTTGGAAATGGAACAGCTGCAAACGGTTAAAAAGTTCTTCAGGTGGTATTATTTTAACCATTCAGAAAAAATCAAGGCTCCAGAGTCTATAGAATCGAGAGAGTTCGGTTACAGGGACTTTAACGGAAACATGGTCAGGCACCTCAGCTTTAAAAGCGATGGTGAGTACAGGGCTTTTCTCGTAAAGAACGTCCCGAAATCCGTTTATTATTCCGTTGCATTTTACATGGACCCAACAGCTCCAATGGAGTCCAAGGGCTGGATAAAAGCGGACCTTGCATTTGACATTGACATAAAGGATGTTAGCGAAAAGATAAAGGAAAACAGCTTCTGGATCTGCAGAAAATGTCACAGCTTTGGAAGGCTTCCTGCGCCAAACGTGTGTCCGAACTGCGGTTCAGAAGTTGAAGAAGTTGAATGGATATGCGACGAATGCCTAAACGAAGTTAAAGGTGCAGCGCTTGACCTTCTGTACATACTCACGGAGGACTTCGGGCTCAGCAAAAAAGAGATATCGGTTTACTTTTCCGGAAATAACGGTTACCATTTTTACGTCTACAACGAAGAGATGAGAAAGATGGGGCAGCAGGAAAGGATGGAGATAGTTGATTACATAACCATGAACGGTTTCGACAGTTCAGTTTATTCAAAGAATACTCCCGAGAACGGTTACATGATTGGGAGAAAAAGGGTTCCTGTTGATCCCAACGTTACTGTTGACATAAAGAGGGTTTTCAGGGCCCCTGATTCTCTTCACGATGAAAGCGGTCTGGCAAAAAAAGAGGTTGATTCGCTCGAATCGTTCGACCCTCTTGAGAAGGCCGTTGTTCTTCCTGAAGAACCCGTTGAAGTCCTTGTGCACTATATGCCTTTGATACGTTTCAGAGGCGAAACGTTCGGCCCTTACAAACAGGAAAAGGTTACAGTTCCGGCTTACCTTGCCGTTTATGCGGTGTTAAAAGGCCTTGCCGAGTTTACTGAAAACCGGTCTGGTTGAGGTAATGTATTTTCTGCATCCCGTTCACATAGTATCCGTAAAACCTTTCGCTGTGTTCATAGAACTTCAAAAGCCCTATGTTTAACAGGTTTGTGTTCACTAACGATCTACCGGTAAGCACATCTCTGTAACTGTAATTGTATATCAAAGCCCTGAGGTATGTGAGGGGCAATCCCACGCTGGCGTTTAACCTAAGCGCCTGCTCAAGCGCATCGTTTTCTGTTATTATGGGCGAGAGGTAGTAAGATTCTGTTGAGTTAAAGAACCCTCTTTCGGATATGTTCATGTACAAGTACTTGTATCCCACGATCTGCCCGTTAAAGTAAAGGGGTTCACCCTTTGCCTGATATGGAAAAAATGTAAGCGTAAAATAGTAAGCAACCTCTGGCAGTATGAGGCTCACTATCACAAATGCGAGGAGAGCTACAAAAGCTCCGTGCAAAACTTTAACTTTCAACTAACGCATCAAGAACAGCTGGGGTAACCCTGGCTATAAGTTTTTTCAGATCTTTATCTGACATCCCTTCTCCTCTTTTTTCTTCCATATCCTCAGTAACCATCAGCGCGCAACCTGACCTGAAGCCCCTTATGCTCGAAAGAACAAGCAGGGAAGCGCACTCCATGTCAGCGCAAAGAAAATTCTTATCAGCAAGCGCCCCTGCGTCCCTGTCATAATACTTTGAATAGTATGAATCGTTTGAAAATGTGGGGCCTGCGAAAACCCTTAACCCCGAGCCAGTCAGCTTTTCGAGCAGCTTCTGGCTTACCAGAAGGTCCGGTACAGCTGAGAGCACAAAAAAGCTTTCAGTAACGTATTCCCCTATTGTGCCCCCCGGTATGTAGGATGCCCCTGAAGAGACCACAACATCCCCCTTTGTAACCTTTTTGCTCAGAGATTTAGCTGTTCCCAGACGTATTATAAGCTTAACACCGAGCTGTGACAGTTCATCAAAAACGAGCGTAGCAGAGGGAGCTCCTATCCCGTGAGTGGCTATAGATACCCCTGAACCCCTGTACATCCCGGTATAAACGTAAAGTTCCCTGTTTCTGTTTACTAGCTTTGCTTTCTCCAGGAACACGCTAAGAGCTTCTGCAGTTTCACGATCTTCGACTGCAATAACTCTGTCAGCAACTTCACCCTTTTCAGCTTTTATGTGCATCGGCATTAGGTTTATTTTTGTTTGCAATTTTTATAAACTTTACCGTTTTGAGAGCTTCGCCTCTTCTAAGGGGATGCTGAACTATTCCGTCTTTGCTAACGTGTTTTCTCATGGAGAAAGGCTAAAGTATTTATATACTTTAATTAGAATAAAATAACAGAAAGCATGCGACGATCAAACACAGTACGCCTCATTGCTGGGAAAGAAACAAAAACTAAACTAAAGGCTCTCGGAAAGGCATTCGTTGATTGCTGGAACGAAGTTAATAAGTTGAGACTTGAGCAGTACAAAAAGCACGAGCCTGTAGATTTCGCAAAAACAGAAAAAATCGTTTATGAAAAATATAAGTCAGTATTGCACGGGGCAAACGTTCAGCAAGTAACGCGAAAGAACGCTTCTGCGTGGAAATCTTTTTTCGAGCTAAGCAAAAAGAAGAAAGAAGGGGAATTGCCTAAGTGGATGAAGCCAAAGCCTCCACATAAAAAGAAAGATAACCTGTTTTTGCTAATAAGAAATGACAGGTACAAGATTGAAGGAAATGAAATATTCCTCATGGACTTCAAGCTGAGGCTAAAGTTTATTGGCAAGCTCAAGTGGGTAGGCAAACAGGGAACCCTTGAGATATTTTACGATAGCACGAGAAGAAAGTGGTACGCAAGGATTCCTATGGTTGTTAAAGTAAATAATAAACCAAAAGGCAAAATGAAAGCTGGCATCGATCTAGGCATTGTAAACCTTGCAACTGTTGCCGTTCAAGACGGCTCGTGGATGATCTTTAAAGGAGGCTCAGTGCTATCTGAATTCAAGAAGATAACAAAGCACATTTCAATAGAAGAAAAGAGGCTTGCAAGACACGGCTTGAAAACTAGCAGGAAGCTTGAAAAACTTTACAATAAGCGTTCTCTTTTGCTTAAGAACGCTAGAGAAGGGCTAGCAAGGGAAATCGTAGAGACACTGTATGACAAAGGTGTAGGAGAAATATACATCGGCTACCCAAAGGGAATAGCTCAAGATAAAGGAAACGAAAGGAATTCAAACTTTTGGAGCTATTCATCAATAATAAAGCGAATTAAGGACGTAGCAGATGAATACAAAATAAAGGTTAAGCTTGTGGATGAAGAAAATATATCTAAAACGTGTTCCCTGTGTGGGGGAATTCACGAAAACGGAAGGATTGAAAGAGGCTTGTTCAAGTGTCCTCACACAGGGAAGGTAATAAACGCGGATCTGAACGGAGCAATTAACATTCTACATATCCCCGAGTCCGTTGAGGATAGGGGTAAGTGGCTGAAGACACAGCCCGTGGTCTATCGCTGGACGAACGGAGCGGGGTGGGTAACCACTAGCTATGAAGTCATGAAAATGAAGGCGGTAAACCACGAACCCATGATCCGCCTTGAAGGAACCATCGCCTTTTAAGGCGGTGAGGATGTCAGCGTTTTGAGTTCAAAAATACTTAACAAAATATACAGAGCTAAGCTATCTATGTGGCAAAATTCTCAGAACGGAAAGATACAGTGTTGACAACAAGTATTGAACTTGCAATTTGTGAGCCTAAAAATGACACAAAAAAGTATGCAAAAGAACATTCTAATTAATTTTGGCATGTTGATTTGCACGAAATAAATGGTTTATGGCTAATAGTGTATGAATATCCTTGTATGTTTATAGTTGGCTAGCATTTATCCAACGCTGAGATCAAAGTTCTTCAATTTTGTTGACGAATTAATGTGCTCGTACAATTTCATAATGCCTCACGGAGCCTTTGATATTAAAAGGCTTGAAAAGCTAGCAGTAATGTATTATCAAAGGCTACCTAATTTATAATGACCAATTATTACTGTAAAACATTGAAAAGTTAAATGATTACAATACACCACGATTTTTTGAGTGAATAAACTTACGTACATGTACGGTAGCTTAAAGAGCGTACATTTAAATATTTGTTAAAAATTTTCCGTATAAATTATCAAAATGTTAATTTTTTAATCAAAAAATAAACAGATTTTCCTACAAATTCCTTTAAAGATAAGGTTATATAAGCGCAAGATAAATTATCTTTGATGACCTTTTTATGAACGAATCCAAAACAAAAGTTTTTAATCATTCTGGGGTGAAAATTTCATGGAAAGCATAAGCAAAGGTTTAGAAGACGTGAACCTGAAATGGACAAGGCTCACAACAATAGACGGACAGAAAGGCATCCTGTGGTACATGGGCTACAGGATCGAGGACATAATAAACGCAAAGGCTTCTGCTGAAGAGATCCAGTATATGTTCATTTACGGTCAGCTTCCAACAAAACAGCAGCTTGAGGAGTTCAAGAAAAGGATTCAGGAAGGATACAAGATCCCGGATTATTCTGTGAAGTCCGTTACGAACCTTCCCCGTTCTGCCGATTCTGTTGCCCTTCAGATGAACGCAATGGCGTCGTTTGCAGCTACTGAAAAGTTTACCTGGAACAAGCAGACAGACAGGGACTATGCCGCCCGCATCATAGGTCAGATGGCTTCAGTAACATCAGTTGTCATAAGGCACGTGCTAGGCAAACAACCAAAGTTTCTTGAACCGAGCGACAGCCTCGCAAAGAGCTTTCTAAGGGCAGTTTTTGACAGAGAACCCTCAGAGAAAGAAGTAGAGGCAATGAACGACGCGCTGATTCTCTATCTTGATCACGAAGTTCCAGCTTCAACCACCGCCGGGCTTGTTGTTGTATCGACCCTGGCTGACATATATTCAGGGGTAGTTGGCGCGCTTGCAGCGCTTAAAGGGCCGCTTCACGGAGGAGCTGCAGAGGCAGCGGCCATGCAGTTCCTTGAAATAGGAGACCCTGCAAAAGTTGAGCCCTGGTTTGCTGAGAACATAAAGAGCGGCAAGAAGAGGTTGATGGGTTTCGGGCACAGGGTTTACAAGACCTACGATCCTAGGGCAAAGATCTTCAAGAAGCTAGCGCAGGAGCTTAACCCGAAAGGGCAGGCAAAGACGCTGTATGAGATAGCTGAGAAGCTCGAAACGCTTGGGGTTAACGAGTTCGGAGCAAAGGGCATATATCCCAACACAGACTTTTATTCAGGAATAGTTTACATGTCACTCGGTTTCCCGCTTCAGAACAACATTTACACCGCGCTATTCGCCCTTTCAAGGGTTACAGGATGGATGGCTCATTTCCTTGAATATGTAGAAGAACAGCACAGGCTTATCAGGCCAAGAGCAGTATACGTCGGTCCTTCTGAGAGGCCTTTTTTGCCTATAGATAAAAGGTAAATTTTTATCAAGTCTGCGCTAATATTTTTTGGCTATGATGATAAAGAAGCTATGAACTGTGAATTAGATCTTGAGCTCTGAGCCTTAAAAAAGCTTTTTTGGCATTAACAGGACAAAAGCCCATTTATGTAATTTTTTGCTTTCAGCACATTAACTTTAACTTTTTGGGGTTAAGGGGCTAAAGTCCCCTTCCGTGACAGTAGATCAAAACTTTTTTAGTGCAGGATGGCTGTTTAACGTTATGGACACCATAAACAGCATCCTGCGATCTAATAATGGTGACAAGTATTTGTTACATGTTTATGGGTCTATCGACAAGGCTATGAACATAAAGGCTCGAGATAGAGAATCGATAAAGTAATAGTTCTTTCTTCAATAACGAACTCATGTTGAGGGGACTGCTTCATCCGTTGATGTATGCGGACAGACTGTAAGGAACAACCTAAAAGAGCAGGACCCAGAGAGCGTTCTAAAGTACAATGAAGAAGAAGATGAGGGAAATGGGGGCGTTCAGAAAGCCTGTAATAGTTGCCATGGACTGGCACGACATAATGTTCTATAGCTAAAGCTGAATGAGTAAAAGGGACTAATCATAAAAACGGCTCTAACTGGGCTTATCAGTTCGCAACGGCAGCTGTCGTTATGGGAGATGAAAAGTTAACCGTTGCTGTTACGCCTGTAAATAACGAAAGTAAGGTTGAACACGTGAAGAGGCTTCTATCCAAGGTGTTTGAGCTTGGCATAAAGGTTAAAATTTTGCTTTTAGATGCAGTACACAGTTGACATAATAAATTACCTTAACGCTAACGGGATAAATTTTATAATGAGGGCAAAAGGGAAGTTCAAAGATGGGGATGACTTACACAACAAGCAGCAAGAGGAAAAGGCCAGATGAACAGGCAACAGTTAGGATTGTAGCTGTTAAATGCAAAAAAGAGCTTTTAGTTTTTGCAACGAACACAGACCTTAAGCCTAAATCTATAAGAAGGATGTTCAGAAAGAGGTGGGCCATAGAGACTTCTTACAGGATGATAAACCAGTTTTTGCCAAAGCTTTACAGCTTAAGGAAACTTTACTTCTACCTTGCAGTTCTTTTATACAACATATGGGTTTTTATTAACTATAAAAGGGAAAAGGTAACAGTTAAGTAAGTTTTTATTAATGATTGAAGCTTTAATCTATAACGTATACGTTAAAATCTTCAGATAGCTTTTACTTTAAACACAATGAGATAACTTCACTAGCTTAAACCATGCTTTATTTTTGGCTTAAAGCGCTATTTTTATAGCATAATAAGGATGATTTAGGTTAATCAGCGCAATTTGATAGCACGTTTAGCCTTTCTAA